>Ga0073934_10003078_pt1 | contig 31900 bp, 22 predicted proteins | sample LarsenN4metaG_FD_76834 | JGI IMG/M metagenome (GOLD analysis project Ga0073934, IMG submission 76834) | Hot spring sediment bacterial and archeal communities from British Columbia, Canada, to study Microbial Dark Matter (Phase II) - Larsen... ...
CCCGAGCCCGAGGGGCCCATCACTGAAATCCATTCGCCCGGCTCCAGCGCGAAGCTCACCTCTTCGAGCGCCGCCACCTGCCCGTCGTAGATTTTCGTCAGGCCTTCGACCGTGACCAGGCTCATCTCATTCTCCCCGCAGAATCACCGCCGGCTCCACCCGCCGCACCAGGCGCAGGGGAAAAAGCGTCCCCAGCAGAGCGATGGCCAGCGCCGCCGCCATGACCAGCGGCAGCGTCGTCCAGCGCAGGCTGATGCCGGCGGCGAAGAGCGTCGCGCCCACCCAACGCGCCAGCGCCAGCCCGGCGAGGAACCCCGCGCCGCTCGCCACCAAGGCTAGCGCCGCCGCTTCGCTCAAGAAGAGCAGCGCCAGCCGCAGGTTCGTCGCCCCCAGCGCTTTCATCGTGCCGATGGTCTGTCGGCGCTCGAAGGCGAGCGCCGTCATCGTCGCCAGCACGCACAAGCCGGTGACGACCAGCACCACCAGCGTTGTCCCCAGCAGCACCCAGCGGATCCGCTCCACCACGCGGAACTCGGCTTCGGTGACCTGCCGCAGCGGGTTCACCGCCGCGGCCGGGAAGCGCGCCGCCAGCGCCGCCGCCGTTTGTTCGATGGCGGCCGCGTCGCCGTCGGCCCGCGCCAGAATCGTATTGAGCCCGTAGCCGGCCGTGAGCCGCGCGACCGTGTCGAGCGCGGCCAGAATCTGGTTGTCCTCCGCCGCGCCCGTCGAAAGAACTCCTTCGACGCGCAGGGCCTGGAAGGCATCGCGGTAGCGCACGAGAAGCGAATCGCCGGGCTTGAGCTCGAAGCGGCGGGCGACGCCGGCGCCCACCCAGGCAGCGTCCGGCGCGGCGCCGGCCGGCGGCCGCCCCGCCTCGACTTCGAATCCGCCCAGGCGGGCGAAGGAATCCAGCCGCGTCCCCGCCAGCACCACGCTCTCCCCGCGCATTTCCACGACGGCGTACAAGTAAGGCACCACCGTCGCCAGCGGCCTCGGCACAAATTTTTCTTCCAGCTCGCGGGCGAGCCCGGCGTCCAGCAGCTCGGCTCCGCCGGCCGCGGCCCGCGGCGTCAGCATCAGGTTGGCCCCGTAGCGGCGGAACTCGGAGCGGAGCTTGCGCGTGGCGTCGAAGTAAAGGTTGAGCAGGGCAGCGGTGAGAGTCGTGGCCACGGTCAGAGCGGCCAGCGCCACCAGGGCGCGGCTCTTGCGCTGCCACAGGCTCCGCCGGATGAGTCGCGCGTACATCTACTTCTCCTTGAGCACCAGCGCCGGGTCGGTGCGCTGCACAGTCCGCAGCGGCGCCAGTGTCCCGACGACCGCCGCCGCCGTCGCCAGCCCGAGCATCAGCGGCAGCAGCACCGGGTTCGCAGTCACCGCGGCGCCGAAGATGCTGCGGGCGATCCACTGCGCCCCCGCCAGGCCCAGCCCGTAGCCGAGCGCGCCTCCGAGCAAACCCAGCCCGGCCGCTTCGGCCAGGAAGAGCGCGCCCAAGCTGAAGCTGTCGGCGCCGAGCGCTTTCATCAAGGCGATTTCCGGCCGGCGCTCGAGCACCGTAGTGGTCATCGTGCTCAAAACGGCGAGCACAGCGCCCAGGAGCGCCGCCAGGCTCACCAGTTGCAGCAGCCGCTCAACGCGCCCGAGGATGGCTGACTCCGCCTGGGCCACGCGCCGCACCACGTCGGCCCGGCTGCCCGGCAAAACTTCCTGCACCTGGTGGGCGATGGAGCTGACGTAGGGCGTGCAGTACCAGCGGTCGAACTCCGCCGGCGTCATGCTCCCGGGCCTGCGCCGGGAGAACTCGTCGTCGGGGCTGACGAGAGCGCTGATCTGCAACTGGCGGAAAACTTTGCCGCGCCCGGTCGCCTGCTGCAACCAGGCGAGCGGAACGAAGATTTGCCGGTCTTCGTCGCCGCCGGTGCCGAGGAGGCCGCTCACGCGCAGCTTCGCGGGCTGGCCGGCGAGCTCAAGCGTGATTTCATCGCCCACCTTCCAGCCGTGGCGCTCCGCCAGGGCAGCGCCGGCCAGCGCCTGCGGCTCGGCGCTGTCGGCCGGCCAGGCGCCTTCGACTTGCCAGTTCGGGTTCAAGACTTTGACGCCGGTGACGAAGCGCTCGTCCTCTTCGAGCGCGAGCGTCTTTTCGAACCAGGTCCCGACGAGCACGGCGCTCTCGCCGCCCGGGAGCGCCGCCGGCTGCTGCAGGAAGGGCGCAAAGGAGAGCAGGTGGTGGCGCCAGAAGATGCGCTTGAGTTTCGGCAAATCGTCTTCGGCGAGGAAGCTGCCTTCGCTCAAGGGGCGCAGGTCGACGCCGCCGATCTCGAGCGGCAGGGTGTCGGCCTGGGGCCGGACAAGGATGTTGGCGCCGAAGGAGCGCAGCTCGCGGCCGACTTTGTCGCCGATGTCGAGCGCGACGCTCAAGGTCGCCATGGTGACGGCGGTGCCGAGCGCCAGCGCCGCCACGGTCAGAATCTTGCGGCGGCGGCGCCGCAGAAAAGAGTCCTTGAGGATGCGGAGGAACATCGGGGGCTAGTGGTGAGCCGTGTCGGGGCTGCCGCCGAGCTCGCCGACCGGAATCACCAGCTCGCCGTCCTCGACGCGCGAACCCACCGGAATGGGGTTGCAGCCGCCCGGCAGGCCGATGGAGGGGATGTAGATGACCGCGGCGCAGTTCTTGCAGATGACGTTGCCGCCTTCCTGGTAGTAGCCCATCGGGCCGCAGATCTGGCAGGCGTCGAGCGCGGCGACGAGCGAGCCGTCGGGCCGGCGGATGACGAGGAAGCGCGTGGTGGTGGCGCCGCGGGTGAAGCTGAAGCGGTGCAGGGCGCCGTCGCTCACCTGCGCCACCGGCAGGCGGATCTCTTCGCCCGCAGTTTCGACCGGGGTGGCCGGCGAGAGCTCGGCGGCGGCGCGGGCGTAGACGTGCTCGGCCGCGAGCGCCATGAGCACGACGAAAGCGGTGGTCGCCGTCGCCGTCATCCAGCGCCGCTCCCGCTGCTGCCGCCAGCGCCGCAGGCGCTCGTCGGCTTCCGAGCGGGCGGGCGCGGCCGGGCTCGTCCCGAGGGCTCGCCCCGAGGGGGCGGCGTGCCGCCGGTGGAGCAGCTCGCGGCCCACCAGCCAGGCGCCCGTGGCCAGGAGCAGGGCGAAGAAGAAGATGTCGTTGCGCACGATGGGCCCGAGCAGGGCCATCATCCGCGGGCCGCTCGGGATCACCAGGGCCTCGGACAGCTCGTGGATGCCGGTGAGCGTCAACTGCGCGGCGATGATGATGAGCATGAGGCTGGTGGCGTCGAAGAAGCGGTCGAGGCGAATCGGCAGTGTCCCCTTGAAGAAGAACAGCCCCAGCGCCACGGCCAGCGTCAGCCCCAGCGCGGTGCCGAACAGCAGCAGCAGGCCTTCCGTGTTCAGCGCCACCGCCCCCAGCAGCAACACGGTTTCAATTCCTTCCCGCAGGACGAGGACGAACACGAAGAGGAAAAGCCCCAGGGCCGCGAAGCGCGCCCGACCGGCCAGCAGCCCCACGCGCTGCTCGAGGTGACCGCGCAGCGACCGCGCCACCCGCCGCATCCAGACGATCATCGTCACCAGCAGGGCAGCGGCGGCCAGCAGGAAGGCCCCTTCGACGGCCTCTTGATTCCAGGCGAACTTTTCGAGCAGGCGGGCGGCGGCCAGGCTGGCCAGCAGGGCCGCGGCCACGCCGTACCAGACCGGGCGGGCCAGGTCGCGCCGGCCGATTTTGCCGAGGTAGGCCAGGCAGATGCCGACGACGAGAGCCGCTTCGACTCCCTCGCGGAGCGCGACCAAGAAGGCGGAGAACATGGGTTCGGGCCAGTTGCAACTTGTTGCAAGTGAGTTGCAACTCCACCGCCCAGTCTACGGCAGCCGCCCCCGCCTGTCAAGCCGAACACCGCCCGCTACCTTTCTCCCCGAGCGCCCGCGGGCTTCTGCTAGCATCTAAGCACGCAGGCGTTGGGTGATGACCGCTGACAACCAGCCCCGCATCGCCGCGGTGGCGACGGCCAATCCGCCGTTCCGCTTTACCCAGGAAGAAGTCCTCCGCCTGCTCGGCTACACGCGGCCCATCGCCCGCGAGATTTTCCTGAACAGCGACATTGACGCGCGCTACCTGCACGTTGACCCGGCGGCGGCCGCCGGCCGCCCGGAGGACGAAGACCTCGACACGCTGCACCGGCGCTACAAAGAAGGCGCGGTGCTCATCGCCCGGCAGGCGGCCGAGCGGTGCCTCGCGCAGGCGGAGCTCGCGCCGGGCGACATTGACTGCATCCTGGTCTGCTCCTGCACCGGCTACCTTTGTCCCGACCTGGCGACAATCCTCGTGAAAGAAATGGGCCTGCCCGCGCGCGTGCAGCGCGGCTCGCTGCTCGGGTTGGGCTGCGCCGGGGCGCTGCCCACTTTACAGCGCGCTTACGACCACGCCCGCGCCTACCCCGACCACAACGTGTTGGTGGTGGCGGTCGAAATCTGCTCGGCGGCTTACTACCTTGACGACACCATTGAGACCGTGGTGGGGAACGCCATCTGCGCCGACGGCGCCGCCGCCTGCCTGCTGACGTGCCGTCCGGGCGACGGGCCGCGGCTCGCCGGCTTCGCTTCGGTGATTGACCCGAGCTGCCAGAGCTCGGTCGGCTTCGCCCACCGCCAGGGGCGGCTGCGGATTATTTTGGCGCCCACCATCCGCGACCTGGCGCCGCCCATCGTTGACCGCGTGCTGAACGAGCTCTTGCCGCCGCGCGGGCTCGCGCGGATCGATGTCCGCCACTGGGTGATGCACCCGGGCGGGCGCAAGGTGATTGACCGCGTGCAGCAGGCGCTCGGCTTGACCGACGCCGACGTAGCCGTCTCCCGGCGCGTCCTGCGGAACTACGGCAACATGTCGTCGGCCACGGTTCTGTTCGTCCTGAACGAGTTCATGCAGAACGGCGCCGCGCAGGCGGGCGACCGCGGGGTGATGCTGGCGCTGGGCCCCGGCTTCGCCGCCGAAGCCGCCCTGCTGGAGTGGTGAGACAAAGAGGCAGGGAAGCAAGGAGAATGAACACCGTGAAGAAACTTCTCTTTTTTCGTTGTTTCCTCTGCTTCCTGTGCCTCGCCTGCATCTTATGCCTCCTTTCCGCTTCGGCGCAGCAGGCGCCGCCGGTGCGGGAAATCAAAATGACCGCCAAGAAGTACGAGTTCAACCCCGAGGAAATCCCCGTGAAGCAGGGCGAGCGGGTGCGGCTGCTCGTGACCGCCACCGACCGCAAGCACGGTTTTCAAATCGAAGCGCTGGGCCTCAAGACCGAGCTGCCCGAGGGGAAGGAGACGGCGGTCGAGTTCACCGCCGACAAGCCCGGCACCTACGAGTTCAAGTGCTCGGTGCGCTGCGGCTGGCGCCACGGCAGCATGAAAGGGCGCCTCATCGTCGAACCGGCGGGATCGTAGGGACAGGAGGCGGCTCGCCCGGCGCCGTGCGCGCGAGGTGGTCGAGCCAGGGGTCGAGCGCGGCCAGCAGCGCGGCAAGATCGAGCCCGTGGTGGCCGGGCGGGTAGCGGCGGAGTTTTTCGGCGCCGGCGTGGAGCAGCGACAGCGCCCCTTTGGGGTTGCGCTTCTCGAAGAACTGGTGGAAGCCGGCGGCCACCTGGATGAGTCCCTGGTAGAAAGGTTTTTCGGCGTCAGGCTCTTCCAGCCAGATGGCTTCGAGCGCTTCGTGACATTCGAAAAATCGGCGCTGGTTGAAGCACTCGAGCCCGCGCCGGAAGTTTTCCTGTTTGGCCTCCGGGTTCATGCCTGGGAAGCGTATCATGCCCTACGTTGTCATCCCGAGCCCCGAGGCTTCGGGGCGAGAGATCTGGATTCGCCGGACATGCAGATTCCTCGCCGCCAAGGCAGGCAAGGGCTCGGAATGACAGGCAAGAGCGATTGCGCCTGGTGCGGAGGCGAGGGTGGAGCCGTGAAAAGCGCTGCAAGCAAGCCGGGGCTTTCGCGGTTGGCGTTCCGCCCGCTGACCCCGAGCCGCTGGCGAGATCTGGAAGCGCTGTTCGGCGCGCGCGGCGCCTGCGGCGGCTGCTGGTGTATGTGGTGGCGGCTGGAGCGGGCGCGGTTCAACCGGCAGCGCGGTTCCGGGAACAAGCGCGCGCTGAAGCGCATCGTGCGCAACGGGCCGCCTCCGGGTCTGCTCGCCTACGCGGGAAAACAGCCGGTGGGCTGGTGCGCGCTCGGGCCGCGCCCGAGCTATTCCGCCCTCGAGCGGGCGCGCACTTTGAAGCCGGTGGATGAGAAGCCCGCCTGGTCGGTGGTCTGCTTTTTTGTGGCCAAGCCCTTCCGCGGGCGCGGCCTGTCGGTGAAGCTGCTGCGGGCCGCGGCCGACTACGCGCGGAGGAAGGGCGCGCGGATTCTGGAAGGCTACCCCGTGGATACGAGGAAAGGCCGCTGGGCCGACCCGTTCGTTTACACGGGCACGGTGTCGACGTTCCGCCGCGCCGGCTTCCGCGAAGTGGCCCGCCGCTCCGCGACCCGCCCCATCGTCCGGCGCTTCCTCTAGCCGCGTTCGTTTGACTTGCCTGCTCTCCCAGCCTATGATGACCGCCCCGTGGAAAGCCCGTTCCTATGATCGGCCAGACGCTCGGGCATTACCGCATCCAAGAGAAACTCGGCGAAGGCGGGATGGGTGTCGTGTACTTGGCCGAGGACACCCAGCTCGGCCGCCGCGTGGCCATCAAGCTCCTGCCGGAAGAGTACGCCGCGCAAGAGGACCGCTTGCAGCGCTTCTTGAGCGAGGCCAAGCTCGCCTCTTCCATCAACCATCCGAACATCGTCTCCATTTACGAGTTGGGCGAAGCCGCGGGCCGGCGTTTCATCGCTATGGAGTACGTCCCCGGGCAGTCGCTGCGGGCCAGCTTGCAGAAACGCGGATTAGCCTTGAAGAGACTGCTGGAGCTGGCGCTGCCGGTCGCCGAGGCCCTGGCGCGCGCGCATCGCGCCGGTATTGTCCACCGCGACATCAAGCCGGAAAACCTGCTGGTGAGCGAGGACGGCTACATCAAGGTGGCTGACTTCGGGCTGGCCAAGCTCAAGCCCGCGCACAGCGGAGAAGCCACCGTCACCGGGCAGGTCTCAACCGATGCCGGCAAGGTCGTCGGCACCGTGGCCTACATGTCCCCGGAGCAGTTGCAAGGGCAGGAGATTGACGCGCGCAGCGACATTTTTTCCTTCGGGGCTGTGCTCTACGAGATGGCCACCGGCTGCTCGCCGTTCCTGCGGGATTCGGCGGCGAGCACCTCGGCCGCCATCCTGCGCGACGATCCGCGGCCGGTGCGGGCCCTGGCGGGCGGCCTGCCGGTGGAGGTCGAGAACCTCGTCAACAAGGCCCTGGAGAAAGACCCCGCCTTCCGTTATCAGGCGATGGACGAGTTGGCGGCGGACTTGCGGCGGCTGCGGCGCGACTTGGAGTCCGGCCGCCTGGCAGCCACGGCCGAAGCTGCGCCAGGTCCAAGGGCGCGCAGGGGCCGGGCGCTGCACTGGGCGGGCGCGGCGGTGATTGTGGCGTTGGTTATGGTCCTGGGCGTGGTGCTGACGCGTCGGGCGGAGGAAGCAGCTCCTGCGACGCCGGGCCGCGTTATCCAGCTAACCACCTTGCCGGGTTTGGAAGATTCGCCTACCTGGTCGCCCGACGGCCGCTCGATTGCCTACGTGTCGGATGCCGAAGGGAACCTCGATATCTACGTGCAGCAGATCGGCGGCGGGCGCGCACTGAAGCTGACAGATTCCGACGCCGACGATGCGCAACCCGCCTGGTCGCCCGACGGCTCGCGCATCGCTTTCGTCTCCGCCCGCGCTTATCCCGGCAAGCGCCTCGCCGTCCACAGCAACCTGGGAACCTGGACTCCGTTTTTTGCGGGGCGCAACGGAGATGTGTGGGTGATGCCGGCGCTCGGGGGCACGGCGCGGCGGGTGGCCGAGAACGCCTATTTTCCTACCTGGTCGCCCGACGGCAAGCACCTAATCTACCAGGCCCTGCGCGAAGGCCAGTGGCAGTTGTGGATTCAGACCGTCGAAGGGGCCGAAGCGCCCCGACAGCTCGAGCTGGACGGCCTGGACGTCACCGTGGTGTCGCAGCCCGCCTGGTCGCCCGACGGCCAATGGATCGCTTTCGCGGCGGGGGACGCGCCCCAGATGAGCGTCTACGTGGTAGCGAGCGCGGGCGGGAGTCCCCGGGCAGTGGCCCGCGGCAGCGCCTATGCCTTCACGCCCAGTTGGTCGCCGGACGGCCAGTGGCTCTATTTTTCCTCCGACCAGGGCGGGCAGATGAACCTCTGGAAGGCGCGGCTGGAGAACGGGCGCGTGGGGACGGCGCGTCAAATCACCACCGGGACGGGGCCGGACTTGAGCCCACGGCCGGACCCGGGCGGCCGGCGGCTGGCCTACGCCAACATGCGCAGCACCGTGGATTTGTGGCAGCGCGATTTGGCGACGGGAGAACTCGTCCAAGTAACCAAAGAGACTACGCGGGAAGACAATGCACAGCCTTCACCGGACGGCCAATGGCTCGCCTTTTCTTCCAACCGTCTGGGGGGAACGCACGTTTGGCTGATGAACCGGGAGAACGGGAGCCTGACGCAGGTCAGCACCACGCCGCGAACGCAGGGCCAATCCTTTATTCTCTGGTCGGCCGACAGCCGCTATCTTTACTACGGCGCTGACGATGGTTTTTGGCGCTATGAAGTGGGGCTGGGGAGCGCCACCAAGATGCACAGCGCGTCTCCCGCCGGGTCGGGATTCTGCCTCTCGCGGGACCTCGCGTATGTTGTCTACATTGTAGAGGGGCAGGTGGCGCGCGCGCAACTCGGTTCCGGGAAGGTCGAGGTTCTGGTACGGCCCCGGGCGGGGACGGCGTCCGATGCGACCTGCTCGCCGGAAGGAGCATGGATTGCCTTCTACGTCCAGCAGGGCACCGAGCGGAACATCTGGGTGGCGCCGTGGACGGGCGGCGAGGCGCAGCAGGTGACCTTCGGCAACACCGAAGACTCGCACCCGGTCTGGTCGGCCGACGGCCGCTCGATCTACTTCGTGCGCAACCACCAGGACATCTATGTGGTGCCGCGGGCGGGCGGGGAGCCCAAGCCCGTCACCGCCTACCGCTCGCTCGGCACGGTGATTGACTATCCGGCGGTGAGCGCCGACGGCCGCTGGGTCCTCTTCACCCGCAACGACACCACGGGCGACGTTTACCTGCTAGAAACCTCCGCGGAGTAACCCGCTGCGGGCTTCCCGCCTCGACCGTCTGGCCTCAAGCCTCTAGTAGATGTTGTACTGCTCGAAGTGCAGGGTGACGTCGGGCTGAAGGATGATGCTCTTGCCGGTCTGCTCTTCGAGCTCGTGCACCAGCTCGGCCTCGCGCGCCTTCAGCGCCTTGATGATCTCCGGGTTGGCGCGGATGGTAAGCTCGGGGGCGTCGATGGTGTGGGCCATCTTGCGGGCTTCGCTCTGAATCTCATAGCAGAGCGTGGGGACGGACTTGACCATGCCGATGCCGGTGCAGGTGGGGCAGGGCTGGCAGAGCAGACGTTCGAGCGACTGCCGGCTGCGCTTGCGGGTGATGGCGATCAGGCCGAACTCGTTGAAGCCCAGCACTTTGGAGGGGGAGCGGTCGGCCCGCAGCGCGTCCTCCAGCGCGGCCATCACCCGGTGGCGGTTGCGGCGGTCCTCCATGTCGATGAAGTCGATGATGATGATGCCGCCGAGGTCGCGCAGGCGGATCTGGCGCACGATCTCTTTGATGGCGTCCAGGTTGGTTTTGACGATGGTGTCTTCCAGCCGCGTGGAGCCCTTGCCCACGTACTTGCCGGTGTTGACGTCGATGGCCACCAGCGCCTCGGTGTGGTTGATGACGATGTAGCCGCCCGACTTCAGCCAGACCTTGGGCTGCAGCGCCCGGTCGATCTCCCGCTGCACGCCCATCTCGTCGAAGATAGGGGCGTCCTTGGTGTAGAGCTTGACGCGGTTGGCGAGCGCGGGCTGGAAGTGGGCCACGAACTCGACCACCTTGGCGTACTCCTCTTCGCTGTCGATCCAGACGCTCTCGTACTCCTGGGTGAAATGATCGCGCAGCAGGCGCTCGACCAGGCTCAAGTCGTGGTGGAGCAGGGCGGGCGAGGAGCGCTCCTCCGACCGCACCCGGATGTCGTGCCAGAGCTTGACCAGGTAGTCGATGTCCTGCCGCAGGTCCTCGTCGGTGCAGCCGCTGGCGGCGGTGCGCACAACGAAGCCGCCGCTGATGTTGCCCTTGAGCTCGAGCAGCACCCGTCGCAGGCGCGCCCGCTCTTCGGCGGTGCCGATCTTGCGCGAGACCCCCACGTGCTCGATGGTGGGCATGAAGACCAGGTAGCGCCCCGGCAGCGACACGTGCGAGGTGATGCGCGCGCCCTTCTTGCCCATTTGCTCTTTGGCGATCTGCACGATGATTTCCTGCCCCGCCCGCAAGAGCTCGGAGATGGCGGGCTGGCCGCGCGAAGGACGGGCGTGGCCGCCCATCCGGGGCCGGCCGCCGGGCCGGCCGCGCTCTTCGCGTCCGGGACCCCGGCCGGGACCTCGGCCGCGCCCGCGGCCGCCGCGCTCTCGCCCGAAGCGGCCCCGTCCGCGGCCACCCCGGCCGCGCCCGCGTCCGCGCTCCCATTCCACGCCGCCGGCGGTGCGGTCGCGCACCGATGGGGGCAGGCTGACCTTGTCTTCCTGGGGGGCGCGCTGGATCTCGGCCAGCGTGGAGGCCTCGGGGTAGGCCTCCGTTGATTCGGTCGGCGCCGGCTCGCTCTCGCTTTCCCGCGTCGCCGGGCCTTCGGCTTCGTGCTCCGGCGGGGCCTCGGGCTCCGCCAAGGCTTCGCCCCGAGTCGTGGGCGCGGGCGCGGGTTCCGCCGTTGCCGGGGCGCGGAACTCTGTGTGGATCTCCGCCTCGCGGATTTCCTCGTGGGCGGGAGTCAGCCCGAGAGGAGCGTCGGGGCCAACCGCCTCGGCCACCACTTCTCCGCGGCGGGGTTCGCTCGGGGCTGGAGGCTCGGCCGGGGGCCGGGCCGGGCGGTCACGGTACTTGGCCAGCGACTCGCCGGGCAGGATGATGGGCTCGAAGCCCTCTGGCGGGGGCCGGTACTGGGGCTCGCGGGGCCGGGAGTAGGGCCGGGGTCCCCGGTCCATCGGACCACGGCTCATCGGGCCGCGATCCATCGGACTGCGATCCATCGGGCCACGGTTCATCGGGCCGCGGTCCATCAGGCCGCGGTCCATCGGGCCGCGTCCGCCGCGGTGGCGTCCGCGCCCGCCGCGGTGACGCCGGCGGCCACCTCGGGGTCCGCGGCCGAGCGGCCGCTGCTCGGGGAGACGAAGCGGGGGCTCGTGGTGAACGAAGTCGGGCTGGCGCTCTGCTTCGACGGATTCACCCTGAACGGGTTCAGCGTGAACGGATTCGCCCCGGATGGGCTCACCGTAAACGGGCTGGGGTTCGGGGGCGGGCTGGCTCGGGGCGGGCGCTTCCGCCTCGGGGGCCGCTGCCTGCGCCCGGGCTTCGCCGGGCTCGGCGGCCGGAGACGCTTCGGCTTCGGCGGGTTCACCCTGAACGGGCTCACCGTGAACGGGCGGCTCCTCGACTTCGGGCGAGGTCGCCTCGCGCTCGTATTCTTCCAAGTCTTCGAAGAAGTCGGAGACGTAGAGGAAGGCGTCGCGGTCGAGCCCGATGTCTACAAACGCCGACTGCATCCCGGGCAGGACCCGGGTGACGCGGCCTTTGTAGATGCTGCCGACCAGCCCAAACTCTTTTTCCCGCTCAACGTAGACTTCGACAACTTGACCCTCCTCCACCAGCGCGACCTTGGTCTCGTGGGGGGAGGTCGAAATGACCATTTCCTTGGACATGCGGATTCCTCACCGGGCAGAGGCCTCCGAGGCGCGCCGCAACCGCCGGCGCTCCGGGTCTTCCCGTCTGCCCTTGTAGTCTCATAGGGTTTTCGCTCCGGGCGCTCTCGGGGTGGCCCGGGCGTTTCCCGTGCTCAATCTCTTTCCCTCGCTCCGCCCCGAGCGGGTCGAGTCGCCGGGCCGGCTACAGGTTGACGAAGCGGCGCATGCGCACGCTCATCACCAGGCCCAGCATCATGAAAGTCGACAGCGTCGCCGAGCCGCCGTAGCTCATCAGCGGCAAGGGGATGCCGGTGACCGGCATCCAGCCCAGCACCATGCCCACGTTCACCAGCAAGTGGAAGGCCAGCAGGCTGAAGACTCCGGTGGCGAGCAATGCTCCGGAGCGGTCGGCCGCGGTCTCCGCGTTGTGCAGCAGCCGCAACAGCAAGGTAAGATACAGGCCCAGCGCCAGCAGCACGCCGGCGAAGCCTTGCTCCTCCGCATACGCGGCCACGATGAATTCCGCGTGGCGAACGGGGATGAAGCCCAGCTGATTCTGGCTCCCTTTCCCCATTCCTTTCCCCCAGAAAGCTCCCGACCCGACGGCAATCTTCGATTGCATCGTCTGGTAGCCGGAGCCCTGGGGACTGTGACCCGGGTTGGCGAAAGCCAGCACGCGCTCCCGCTGGTAGGGTCGCAACAGGAACCACCCCACCGGCAACAGCAGCACCGCCACCAGGACCAGGGCGGCCGCGTGTTTCCAGCGCAGGCCGGCCAGGAAGACCCCGGTGGCTGCGATCGGAACCAGGGTCAAGGCCGTTCCCAAATCCGGCTGGGCGGCGATCAACAGGATCGGCACCCCCGCCAGAACGGCTACCTTGGCCATGTCCTTCCAGGTGAGCGTTTCGCTGCGCAACTCGCCCAGGAACTTGGCCAAGACCACAATTATAGACCACTTGGCCACTTCCGAAACCTGAAAAGTGAAGCCGCCCACCTCCAGCCAGCGCCGCGCCCCGAACATCTCGCGACCGAAGAAGAGAACCGCCACCAGCCCGCCTAGGGTGGCGATGTAGATGAGCGGCGCCTGGTCGAGCAGGGTGTGGTAGTCGAGGCGCGCTACGACCAGCATCACCAGCAGCCCCAAACCCATCCAGGAGAGCTGCCGCAGGTGCATGTTGGCGAAGCGAGGATGGTTGACCGTGGTGGAATAGATCTCAAGCAAGCCGAGCGCCGCCACCAGCAGCACCAGCCCCAGCAGGAACCAGTCCAGCTCGCGGTAGCGGACGCGCCGGGCCATCAGTTCTTCTCCGGGGGCGCCGCTGAGGGGAGGCCGGCCAACTGCCGGGCGCCGCCGCGGTTCTTCTTCTCGTAGTAGGCCTTGATGACGTCGCGGGCGAGCGGCGCGGCGGAGGCCCCGTGTTCGCCGTGCTCGAGCAGCACGACGACGACGATCTCCGGGTTGCGCCGCGGGGCCAGGCCGACGAACCAGGCGTTTTCCACCAGCGTCCGCGTCGGCCGTCCGCCCACGCGCCGCAGCGTGTCAAAGCCCACCAGCTGCGCTGTCCCCGTCTTGCCAGCCACATCAATCTCCGGCAGGCGCGCCGCCGTGCCGGTGCCGTTCTCGTTCACCACGCCCCAGAGGGCGTCGGTGAGGAACGCGACAGTTTCCGGCTTGAGGGAGACGCGATGAATCTGCGAGGGCGTCTCCGGCTCGAGCAGAAGGCGCGGCCGGGCGAAGAGGCCTCCGGAGGCGATGCCGCCCACGGCGTAAGCAAGCTGGAGCGGGGTCACCATGATGGGGCCCTGACCGATGGCCACGGAGATGGTTTCGCCGTCATACCAGGGCTGCTTCTGCACGCGCAGCTTCCACTCCGGCGAAGGGATGAGGCCGCCGGCTTCCGCGGGCAGGTCAACGCCGGTGGCGCTGCCCAGCCCGAACAGGCGGGCGTAGCGGGCGATGCGCTCGATGCCGAGCTGCCGGCCCACCTGGTAGAAGAAGACGTCGCAGGACTCGACGATGGCCCGGTGCGGGTTCACGAGCCCGTGGCCCTGCGGCACCCAGCAGCGGAAGGTGCGCCCGTAGTGGTTGGCCCACCCCGGGCAGTACACCGTAAAGGGCCGGTCGAACAGCCCTTCCTCGAGAGCCGCCGTGGCCACCACGATCTTGAAGACCGACCCCGGCGCCAGCTGCGCTTGTATGACGCGGTTGAGCAGCGGCTTGGCCGGATCCTCGGTCAACGCCCGCCACTGCTCCGGCGGGATGCGGGTGGCGAACAAGGTGGGGTCGAAGCCCGGGTGGCTCACCATCGCCAGGATGTCGCCCGTGCGCGGGTCGAGCGTCACGATGGCGCCCTGGCGTCCGGCCAGCGCCTGCTCGGCGGCGAGCTGGAGGTCGTAGTCGAGCGTCAGGCGGATGGGGCGGCCGGGGACGGGCTTCTTCTGGTCGAGCTTATCCACCTCTTTGCCGCGGCTGTCGACGATCACCCGCCGCTGCCCGTTCGCCCCCATCAGGATGGAGTTGTAGTGGCGCTCGAGGCCCATCTTGCCGACCAGGTCGCCGAGCTCGTAGCCCGCGGCGGCGATCTCCTCGGGCGTGGCTTCACCCACGTAGCCGAACAGGTGGGCGCCGAAGCCGCCCGGGGGATAGCGGCGGCGGTACATCAGCAGGAGCTCGAGCTCGGGCAGATCGATGCGGTGGGCTTCGATGAAAGCAATGTCGGCGAGCGTGGCCGGGTCCTTGAGCACGATGGGCTGGTAGGGCGGCGCTTCTTTGAACTCATCCAGGCGCGCCTGCAGCGTCGCCGGCTCCACGTTCAAGCCGCGGGCGATGGCGGGCAGAGAGTCCTGGATGCCGCCGATGTGCTCGCGGATGAGAATGACGCTGAAGGTGGGGAGGTGGTCGACCAGCGTCCGCCCCTCGCGGTCCTGGAGGAGCCCCCGCGGGGCCATCAGCGGCAGCGTGCGGATGCGGTTGCGCTCGGCCAGGTCGGCGTAGTAATCGGAGCGCACCACTTGCAGCTGCCAGAAGCCCACCAGCAGCAGCACCACCACCGCGGCGATGGCGTAGCGCAGCAGAGCGAGACGCGGGGAGGGAAGTCTGGGTTCGGCGTGCAGGTCCATGCCCGGATTCAGGTGGTCTTGCGGAAACGATCCAGCAGTTGGAAAACTAACACACCCACCAAGGCGTTGACAAGCGCGGCCTCCAGCACGCGCAGGCTGATGAACTCCGCCGCCTGCCCGAGCAGCAGCAGCACCACCGTGGCGTAGGCTATTTGGTGGAAATGCACGAACAGAAAAAGCAGCAGCAGGCGCGGGATCGGCCGGTCGGTCTCAATCCGCGCGCTGAAGGACGAGGCCGCGTAGCCCACCAGGGTCTTGGCCATCCCGTACAGACCCACCGGGTTGTGGCTCAACAGGTCCTGCGTGACCCCCACCACCAGCCCCAGCACCAGCCCGGTCGAGGGATTGCGCCGGCTGAAGGCGAAGTAAATCAGCATCAGCAACGGCAGGTCGAACAGCAGGAAGAAGGCGCTGGGCGGCTTGTAGACCTGGAGGAGGAAGGCGACGAACACCCCGGCGAACACCACCAGGGGATGGAACTTGTAGACCTCGGTGCGCGGCTGGTAGGTGAGCGCCATCCTGCCTAGCGGGCTGGCTCCCGGCCTGACTCGCTTGCCTGCGCGGTCACCCCCAGCGTCTCCGGCGGGCCGGCCAGCACCAGCACGTGCTCCAGGCGGGTTAGCCGCGCCGCCGGCTCCACCGTGATCTCCTGGAAGAACTCCCCCGGGCGCGCCGACACAATGCGGCCGACCGGGAGTCCCTTGGGGAAAACCTGGTCCTGGCCGGACGTGACCAGCTCGGCGCCCACCGCCACGCTTTCCTCGTTGCTGACGTACTCGAGCCGGCAGAAGTAACCGCCGGTGCCCTTCAGGACGCCGAGAAGATGCGAATCGGCCACCATCGTCCCCACGCCGCTCTTGCGGTCGGTGATGAGCAGGACTTCGGCGGCGCCGGGATAGGCGGCAATCACCTTGCCGACCACACCGTCGGGAGTCAGCACCACCATGTTGGGCCGCAGGCCGGCGTCGCTGCCGCGGTTGAGGAGCACGGTCAGGGTGGTGGCGGCGGGGCTGGAGCCGATGACCTGGGCCGCCAGGAGCGGGGCGCGCGGATGGGCCTGCTTGAGCTCGAGCAGGGCGGCCAACTGCCCGGCCTCGGCGGCCCGCGCCTCCAGCTCCTGCAAGCGCAGGCGCGCCTGGGCCAGCTCGGCCTGCAAGCGTTCATTCTCCTGGCGGGCGCCGTAGAGAGCGATGTAGTTGTCCCAGAGGGATCCGAGGCCGTCGCCCAAGCCCACCGCCACCTTCTCGACCGGGGCGACGACGGCGATGGCCCAGAGGCGGATGAGGCGGACGTCGTTCTGGCCCTTGATCTGGTAGGCGAGGAAAAAGAGCTGCCCGAGCAGCACCGCCACCAGCAGGCTCAAGTGCCGGTGGCGTTCGACGAAGGTGCGCATCGCTCAAGCGGGCGGCTGGCTCGGCCCGCCGCGGCTCATTCGATGGTGATCCGCTTCAGCAGGTCGAAGTCGCTTAGCATCTTGCCCGTGCCCAGCGCCACGCAGGCCAGGGGGTCGTCGGCCAGCGACACCGGCAGCCCGGTCTCCTCCGAAATGCGCTTGTCGAGGTTCTTGAGCAGGGCGCCGCCGCCGGTCAGGACGATGCCGCGGTCGCTGATGTCGGCCGAAAGCTCCGGCGGCGTCCGCTCCAGGGCCACGCGGATGGCGTTGATGATGGTGGAGACGCACTCGGAGAGCGCCTCGCGGATTTCGGCGTCGGTTACGGTGAGCGTCTTGGGGACGCCCTCGATGAGGTTGCGCCCCTTGATCTCCATGGTCATCGGCTTCTCCAGCGGATAGGCGGAGCCGACTTCCACCTTGATCTGCTCGGCGGTGCGCTCGCCGATGAGCAGGTTGTATTTCCGCTTCAGGTAGTGCATGATGGCTTCGTCCATCTCGTTGCCCGCCACCCGCACCGAGCGGGAGAAGACGATGCCGGAGAGCGAGATGACCGCGATCTCCGTCGTGCCCCCGCCGATGTCCACCACCATGTTGCCGCAGGCCTCGGTGATGGGCAGCCCCGCCCCGATGGCCGCCGCCATCGCCTGCTCCACCAGGTAGACCTCGCTGGCCTTGGCCCGGTAAGCCGAGTCCTGCACGGCGCGCTTCTCGACCGGGGTGATTTCGCTCGGCACGCCGATGACGATGCGCGGGTGCACCAGGAGCTTGCGGTTGTGCGCCTTCATGATGAAGTAGTTCAGCATCCGCTCGGTCACCTTGAAGTCGGCGATCACGCCGTCCTTCATCGGCTTGATGGCCACGATGTTGCCGGGCGTGCGGCCCAGCATCTCCTTGGCCTCTTTGCCCACGGCGCAGATCTCGCCGTTGTTCTTGTTCAGGGCGACGATGGAGGGCTCGTTGACCACGATCCCCCGGCCGTGGGCGAAGACCAGGGTGTTGGCCGTCCCCAAATCAATGGCCAGGTCGGAGGAAAAGATGCTGAAGAGCGAGCGGAAGCTCATGGGGTCGGCACTATCACCGGTGCGCGGGCCTTTTCCCCGGGGTCACTGCACGTACACGGTCTTCTTGCGCGTCACCACTTCGCCGCGGCGGTTCTGGGCGACGATGGTGATGGTGTGGGCGCCGGCGCTGGGCAGCGGCGAGGTGAAATGCTTGAAGCGGCCGTCCGGCCCCACATAGGCGACGGGCTCGGCGTTGATGGATACCGTGGCCCCCGCCTCGGTGCGGCCCACAATCTCAATCACCCGCCCGTGCTGGATCATGGTGTCGATTACCAGCAGCAGCTGCTCGGCCGCCGCTTGCTGGGCCAGGGTGAAGCGGTTGGCCTCGCTCTCCTGGCTCTCCAGGTTGCGGGCGTCTACGGCGCTCACCGTCCAGTAATACTCTCCCGCCTCCAGCCCGCGGGCGTTGAAGCTGGTGGTGTTCACCTTGCGGTCGAGGACGACGCTGGTGAAGAGCGGCGAAGTGGAAACCCGCAGGTGGTAGGCGCGCGCCTGCTCCACCCCCGACCACTCGAAGCGCAGCACTTCGTCGGGCGGACTGGTGCTGATGATGGGCTCGAGGTTCCGCGGCCGCATCAGCTTGGGCGGGGCGATCACCTTGTCCTTCTTCAAGTTGGCATTGGGGTCGGCAAACCCGGCGCGCTCGTAGGGCCCCACCTGGATGGTCTGCTGACCCTTGCTGACCGCGGCCGCGCCCTCGCTGACGGTAATCTCGTGGATGTTGGCCTTGGGGTCCTGGCGTATGACGGCGCGGGTGTTCTGCTGCATGCGCGCCACCGCGTTTTCAAAGCGCACTTCCGAGCTCGATCCCGGCACCTCCCAGCTGCCGGTGGAGAGGTCGACCGCGCCCGAGCTCACCTGCACGGCCACCTTGGTGGCCTTGTTGTCCAGGGCGGCGTGCTGCTCGATGACGATCAAGGTGTCCGGCTTGACCACGTAAGTGGTGCCGTCGATGAAGGTGACGCGGGCGATGCCGTTCGAGCTCGTCTGCACGATGTCGCCTTCTTCGAGCGAGGTGCCGTAGTCGCCGTTGGTCCACTGCACCGCATCGCGCTTCTTCACCCGCACCGTGCCGTCCAGGTTGACGAAGCGCGCGCGCGGCGCCTCCTGCACCTTGGTCTTGGCCTCGCCGCTGCCCCCGAGCTTGGCGAGCACGCTGTCAAAGCTTTCCCGCCACAGCAGCGCCCAAAGCGCGATGATCATGATGATCGCCGTCACCGCGATCAGGATGACGCTGCGGTAGGTGACGGTGGTCCAATACTCCCACCCCGCCGGTTTGGGTGCTTCGGGTTCTTCGCTCATAGCTGCTCTATCGTCAAAAGCCGACGCTGGTTCCCGGCGCTCTGCCGACCCCTCCTGAACGTCCGACAGTAGCACAACCCCGCAAAGGGATTCAATCCCTTCGGCCCCGGCCGCCTCCCTTGTGCGTTCGGTCGGGAGCCGCCTATAATCGTTCTTTTGCGGAGAGGCCGATGCTGAAGCTGTTCCGGCACAAGTACTGGAAACAACTCCTGCTGCTGCCCATCGTGGGGACGCTGGCGCTGGCCATGCTGGCCTATCTGGTGCCGGGCGCGGCCGACATCGACCTGCGCGACCCTGCGGGCATGGTGGCCCAGGTTGGCGACCTGCCCCTCACCCAGGACGAGGTCAACCAGCACTACCAGCGGGTGGCCGAGCAGTTCGGCGCCCAGAACCCCGCCTTCAAGCAGCTCATCATGGAGCAGCTCATCGAAGACCTGATCGGCCAGCGCCTGGTGCAGTACGAGGCGGAGCGGCTGGGCCTCGAGGTCAGCCCCGAAGAGGTCCGCCTGCGGCTCCGCCAGGTGCCCTACCTCTACCCCGGCGGGCAGTTCGTGGGCGCCGAAACCTACCGCCAAATCGTCGAGCGCCAGTTCCGCATGAGCGTGGCGCAGTTCGAGGAGACCCTGCGGCAGCAGACGCTGGTGGCCAAGATGTTCGACTGGGTCGCCGCCGGCCTGACCGTCTCCTCGGCGGAGGTCGAGGCCGAGTACCGCCGCCGCAGCGAGCGCGCCCAAATCGAATACGTTCTCTTCCGCCCCGAGGAGATGGCCCGCGGCCTCGAGCCGGGCGCCGAAGAGCTCCGGGCCTACTTCGAGAGGCACCGCGACTCCTACCGCCAGCCCGCCCGCCGCGCCGTGCGCTACGTCGCCTTGGACTACGACACCCTGGGCCGGCGCCTCCGCGTCACCCCGCAGGAGCTGCAGGACTACTACCAGCGCAACCGCGCCGCCTACCAGACTCCCGAGCGCGTCCGCGTCCGCCACATCCTCTTCCTGCTGCGCTCGCCCGCCGCGGCGGGCGAGCCGGAGGGCGAGGCCGCGCGCGACCCCGCCGCTGTCCGCCAGCAGGCCGAGTCGGCGCTGGCCGAGCTCCGCCGCGGCAAAGACTTCGCCGCCCTAGCCCGGCAGCACTCCGATGACGCCGGCAGCAAGGAGAAAGGCGGCGAGCTCGGCTGGATCCGGCGCGGCCAGACGGTGCCGGCGCTCGAGCAGGCGATTTTTTCCGCCCCGCCCGGCGGCGCCCCGCAAATGGTCGAGACCGGCTACGGTTTCCACCTCGTCCAGGTCCTGGCCCATGAGCCCGAGCAGGTGAAGCCGCTCGCCGAAGTGCGCGACGAAATCGAACGGGTCCTCAAGGACGACAAGGTCCGCCGCGAAGCGGTGGAGCAGGCCCGCCAGCTGGTCGCCGCCGTCCGCGCCGGCAAGACGCTCGACCAGGCCGCCCGCGAGGCCGGCTGGCCGGTGCTCGAGACCGGCTTGTTCGAGCGCGACACTCCCTTCGGACCCTTCGGGGAGAGCCGGGACTTCCAGGAGGCCGCTTTCGCCTTGCCGCCGGAGACCGCCGGCCGGCCCGCCGCCCCGGTCTCCGAGCCGGTGGCGGTGCCGCCCGGCTACGCCGTTCTGCAACTCAAGCAGGACCAGCCGGCGCGTCCCGCAACGTTGGACGAAGTGCGCGCTGAAGTCGTCCGCGCCTGGCGGCAGGAGCGCGGCGGCGAGCTCGCCCGCGAGGCCGCGCACCGGCTGGCGACCCAGGCCGAGCCGGCCGGCGACCTGAAGGCCGCCGCCCGGAAAGCGAACGCGGCGGTGAAAACCACGGGCCTCTTCACCCGCGACGCTTTCATCCCCGAGCTCGGCTCGGCCCGCGACCTTGCCCCCGTCGTCTTCACACTTCCCGTCGGCGGCCTAAGCCCGGCGCTCCCGGCCGGCGGCAACTGGGTTGTCTTCCGGGTGGCGGCTCGCACGGGGGCCGACATGAGCAAGCTCACCGACCAGGATCGCCGCGCTGCCCGCAATGCCTTGCTCGACCAGAAGCGCAACCTCACTTGGACCGTCTTCCAGCAGAACCTGAAGAAGAAGTTCCTGGCTGAAGGCAAGCTTAAGTTGAACCAGGCAGCCATCGACCGCCTGAAGAAGCCATAGCGATATCGTCTTTATTTTCTTATAGTTATAGCCATCAGCGGATCCTCTTGCCTTTCCTCTCCGCTTGGTCTAGACTCTGGCTCGTCCTCGGGGAAGGCCCCGCCGCTCCTTCGGGTTTCACGGTTTCGAGGTGTCCTGTGCGTCGCGTCCAGCGCAATACTTATCGCATCAGCATCGAGCCCAACCAGGCCGGCCGGTTCGAGGCCCGCATCGAAGCGCGCTTTGCGGGGAGCGACTGGACGCTGCGGGTGTACTTCCTGGCCGCCACTCCGGCGCGGCTGTTGAGCCACCTCCAGGCCACCCTGCGCTACCTCCAGCGCCGCGAGGAGGAGCTGTGGATGTGGGGGGCGAATCCGGCTGACCGCGGGCTGTTCTTCGACGACCTTTTGAGCCAGTCGGGGCTCGAGCTCGACCGCCGCCGGGAGTTCCCCCGCGGCGCCTTGGTGATTGCGGCCGAGCCGGGCGAGCTCTTCCGGCCGCTGCAGCTGGCCGAGCTCAAGCGCCGACTCGCGGAGCGGCTGGCCCCGGCGCCGCGCGTGGCCCCGCGCGCCGTCGAAGCCCTGCGCTCCTCCGCCTAGTGCCGTTCCAACCAATCGGGCCTGTTTCAATCTCCGCCAGCTTGCGCGCCAACGGCAAACCCCGACGCAGGCGCTTCGACGGAAGGTTGGAACGGTACTAGTCCCGCTCGGTTCTCGCTCCGAGCGCGCCTGTGCTAAAATGAGTCTTTGCGCGGCGCTCGACAGTCCTCTACTCCACTCCTCGGGATGGGTTCGTGACACGAGACGAAAAGATTGACCGGCTCCGCCGGATGGCCACGCGGCTGCGCGTGCATTCGCTCAAGACCACCACCGCCGCCGGCTCCGGCCACCCCACCACCTGCCTCTCGGCCGCCGACCTGGTGAGCGCGCTCTTCTTCGACGTCATGCGCTACGACCCGAAGAACCCGACCCATCCCGCCAACGACCGCTTCGTGCTCTCGAAAGGCCACGCCGCCCCCATCCTCTACGCCGCCTGGGCCGAAGCCGGCGCCTTCCCGACGGAAAAATTGATGGAGCTGCGCAAGCTCGGCAGCCCGCTCGAAGGGCATCCCACCCCGCGCTTTCCCGGAGCGCTCGTCGCCACCGGCTCGCTCGGCCAGGGACTCGGCATCGCCGTCGGCATGGCCGCCGCCGCCAAGCTTGACCGCGCCGCCTACCGCGTCTACGCGCTGCTCGGCGACGGCGAGCTGGCCGAAGGGGCGGTGTGGGAAGCCGCGGCCTTCGCCAGCTTCTACAAGCTCGACAACCTCGTTGCCGTCGTCGACGTCAACCGCCTCGGCCAGAGCCAGGCCACCATGTACCAGCACGACACCACCGTCTACGCCCGGCGCTTCGCCGCCTTCGGCTGGCAGGCCTTTGAAATCGACGGCCACCGCTTCGAGCACATCCTCGACGCCTTCGAGCGCGCGCTCAAGGTCAAAGGCCAGCCCGCCGCCATCATCGCCCGCACCCTCAAGGGCAAGGGCGTCAGCTTCGTCGAAGACAAGAACGGCTGGCACGGCAAGCCCGTGCCGAAGGAAGACCTCGAGCGGGCGCTCCAGGAGCTGCCGCTCGCGGAGGGAGATCTCAAATTTGAAATCTCAAAGCCGGCGGCTGCGCCTGCTCCTGCCGATCCTCCAACGGCTCGCATGGCGCCGCCCGCCTACCAGCTCGGCCAACAGGTGGCGACCCGCGAGGCCTACGGCGCGGCGCTGAAGAAGCTGGCGGCGGTGGACCCGCACGTCGTCGTGCTCGACGGCGACGTCAAGAACTCCACCTTCGCCGAAGTTTTCGCCGCCGCCTGTCCCGAGCGCTTCTTCGAATGCTTCATCGCCGAGCAGAACATGGTGGGCGTGTCGGTGGGGCTTTCGACCGCGGGCAAGATTCCTTTCGCCTCGAGCTTCGCCTGCTTCCTCTCGCGCGCCTGCGATCAAATCCGCATGGCGGCGGTTTCGCGGGCCAATGTGAAATTGATGGGCTCGCACGTGGGGGTTTCGATTGGCGAAGACGGCGCCTCGCAGATGGGCCTGGAAGACCTGGCCATGATGCGCGCCGTGGCCGGCTCGACCGTGCTTTATCCCGGCGACGCCGTGGCCATGGAGCGGCTGGTCGAGCAGGCGGCCCGCACCCCCGGCATCGTCTATCTGCGCGCCAATCGGCCGAAGACGCCGGTCCTCTACGACAACACCGAAGAGTTTCCCGTCGGCGGGTCAAAAGTCCTGCGGCAGAGCGACACTGACGCCGTCACCGTGGTGGCCGCCGGCGTCACTCTCATCGAAGCGCTCAAGGCGCACGACGAGCTGAAAAAGGAAGGCATCAACGTCAGGGTGATTGACCTCTATTCGGTCAAGCCGGTCGACCGCGCGACGCTCGTCGCCGCCGCCCGCGCCACCGGGAACACCCTGCTCGTGGTCGAAGACCACTACGCCCAGGGCGGCTTGGCCGAAGCGGTGATGGGCGCCGTGGCCGAAGACGGCGTGCGCGTCCGGCAACTCGCGGTGCGCGAGATTCCCACTTCCGGCAAGCCCGCCGAGCTGCTCGACGCCGCGGGCCTCTCCGCCCGCCACATCATCGAGCACGCCCGCACGCTCGCCCGCGAAAACGCCCCCGCCCGCCGCTAGCGTCTCTTAACGGGTTGTTATCCCAAGCCTGCCTGCCGGCAGGCAGGCGCAGCGGGGGATCTGCTTATCTCGACAGACAAGAATGTCTGTCCCACTGGCCCCTTCTTGCTTGTCATTCTGAGCCGTTCACGGTGAACCCGTTCAGGGTGAACCCGCAGGGGCGAAAAATCTCATGCGAGGCACCGGCTCCGCTGAGATCCTTCGCTTCGCTCAGGATGACAACTTAGGGTCAGCTTGGGTAGGGCAGGGGCTTGTCCCCTGCCGACTCCCGGGCGGGCGTAAAGCCCGCCCCTACAGGGCCGATGGCGGCCTTACTGCGGCAGGGCGGCGGACTTGAACATCTTCTCCGCGGGGACGATCTTGATGCGCTTCTTGGGGATGTCGAGCGGGTAGTAGGCCCAGGCGGCGTCCAGCCGCAGCAGCTCGAGCTTGCCTTCCGGGACGATGTAAGTCTTCTGCCCGGCTTCTTCTTTCACGTCGATCTGGTAGTCGGCGGGGGCCTTGCCCCAGGCCGCGCCGCCGGCGGCGATGGCCTCGGCCAGCTTGGGCGCCACTTCGTCGTCGGTGATGATGACGTACTTGAGATTCTCCGCCTGGAGATACCTCTTGATGGCGGCGTTGACCTCGGAGCAGCTTACTCCGTCAATGTTCTTCAAGTAGCCGTCGAGGTAGCCCGGCGCCATCCCGTAGAAGTCGTCGTCGAGCTTGTAGCCGAGCAGGCGCACGCCGGTTTCCGCTAGGCTCAAGTAGAGCACCTTGGCCTTGTTCTTGGCCAGGCCGCACTGCTCTTCGGTCATGCCGGTGCGGACGAAGTTTTCGAGCTCCCAGGTCAAAGCCTTCATGAGGTGCAGGGCGTAGTCGCTCTGCACGGGGCGGATCCAAATGCTGAAGTACTGGTTGCGGCGCGGGGCGTTGGTGGGTGGGAAGAGCGAGAACGGCCGCCCCTCGAAGTGCTCGATGTAGGAGTAGTCGCCGTAGTTGTAGCCGCGGTCGGCGCGGATAACCTGGTAAAGGTGGGAAAAGCTGTCGCGGTGCGTCCCGAACCATATGTTGGCTACATACAAGGGCCAGTAGTCCTTGTCGGCGCGCGTGAGCGGCAGCGGGAAGCCGGCGTGGATTCCGGTCGAGATGGCGTTGGGCAGCGCGACGATGAGCACCTCGCGCTTCTTCACCGCCGCGGGCTTCTCCGCAGGGCGGACGCTGAAGGCCGCGGCCTCAAGCTTGCCGCCGCCCGCGAGTGCCCCGCGCACCTGCTCGATGACTGCCGGGTCGGCGCTGCTCACCCCGATGACGATATTCTCCGGCTTGTAGTAGGTGGCGTAGAAGCGCCGCACTGCCTCGGCGTTCACCGCGTCCAGGCCCTTTTCGGTCCCGATGTCCGCGTGAGCGTAGCTCGTGCCTTCGTGGATGACGTTGTCGAGCGCGATAAGCCCGAGCAGCTCGATCTGCTCCAGGCGCCCCGAGCGCAGAGAAGTCAGCGACTCGGCGCGGAGGCGGTCGAGCTCGGCCGGCGCGAACTGCGGCTGGGTGAACAAGGGACGGAGCACTTGGTGGACGTAGGCACCGAGCACTTCTTTGGGCACGGTCATCGAGATGACCGTGACTTCCTTGGTGACGTCCACTTCGGGGTAAGCGCCGCCGCCCCAGGGGCGGGTGATTTCCGCGAGCTTGTCTTTGGTCACCGGGTTCTTCGGGTCGCCGAAGCCACCTTCAATCAGCATCCGTCCGGTCAATTGCGCCAGTCCTTCGAGGCCCTGCGGGTCGGCCGCCGAGCCCGCCTTGACCATGACCTTGATGTTCAGCAAGGGCGCGGGCGAATCGAGCGTGACCACCTTCGGCTGGTCGGCCGCCCAGCCGGGCAGGACGAGCGTCAGCGTGAGCAGAATCGCCAGCAACAGGGTGCGATGGGTGCGCATGGTCAGCCTCTTACTTCTGCGCGGCCGCCTTGGCCTCGTAGGCCAGGGTCAGCACGGCGCGGTTTTCGGGCACGAAGTACGTGCGGGCGAAGTTGTCGATATCTTTCGGCGTGAGCTTCTCTACCGATTGCAAGAGCTTCTCGAAGACCTCCGGGTCGCGGGTGAAGCGGTAGTACCAGGCGAAGTTCTGGGCGATAGCGGCGGGGCTGGACAGTCCGGCCAGGAAGTCGTAGCGGTACTTGCTCTTCAGCGTCTCGAGCAGCTTCTTCGCGTCCTTCTGCCGCGAGAAGCGCTTGAGGTCGTCGAGCCCGGCGATGATGTCGCCGCTGACCTCGTCGAAGTAGGCCGGGCCGCGCTCGGCGTGTTTCTCCTTGAAAAGCTGCGCCGAGACGATGAGCACGCGCGGGTCGAAGCTCTCGAAGCCCTGCGTGCCTTCCTCGAAGCCGAGCTGGCTCGTGGTTTGCTTGTCGTAGCGCAATTTCTTGTAGAGCGGCGCCGCCGGCGACACCAGCAACTCGTTCAGCAGTTGCGCCACCGCCCCTTCGGTCGTCCCCGGCTTGAAGGCCGGCATGCGGTAGGCCACCCAGACCAGCGGGGCCACGTCGGCCTCCCAGCCGACGTGCTCGCGCTGCTCTTTCTTCGGCGGCTCGCCCGTGGCGGTGATGGGCGGGACCGGCTGGGCCTTCCAGTCGGCGTAGACCGGCTCGACCTTGGCGAAGATCTCGTCCGCCTTGACGTCGCCGGCCACCACCAGCACGCAATTGTTCGGCCGGTAGTAGGTGTCGTAGAACTTGACGGCGGCGTCGTAGTGGTTGGGCATGTCGAGCACGTCCTGGTAGTAGCCGATGGTCTCGTGCCCGTAGGGATGATGGGGGAAGAGCAGGGCGTAGAGGTGCTCGCTCATTTTCAGCTGCGGGAAGGAGGCGTTGCGGCGGTACTCGCCCAGCACCGCTCCGGTCTCGGTCTTGAAGATTTTTTCGGTGAAGTCGAGCGCCTTGAAGCGCGAAGACTCGAGCTGGAGCACCCCGGGCAGCTCTTCCGGGCGCGGGCCCTGGCCGGCGAGGTTCGAGGTGAAGGTGAGCGGGTGGTAGAAGGTGACGTCGAACCAGGTCCAGGCGTTGTTGTGCGTGCCCAGGCGGCTCATGCGGTCTTCGTAGCCGCTCTCTTCGCCGGCGTAGCGGTGGCGGAAGAGGATGTGCTCGAAGAGGTGGGCCAGGCCGGTCTTGCCCTTCTCGGTCTCGTTGCGCGCCCCGGCCAGCACCAGCGTGTTGTAGCTCAAGACGTCCTTGAACTCGGGGGTCTCGATGACGACGACGTCGAGGCCGTTCGCCAGCGTCTTCTTGTGGATGGGATAGGGAAACACCTTGGCCGGGGCTTTGGCCGCGGGCTCGGCGCTCGCCGCCAGCGACATCAGCAGGACGGCGAGCAGCAGGGGGAGAAGCTTCGGGCGCAGAGACAGGTTCATCGTGGTTTCACCTTCGCGGGGCTTGTTCACGAGCCGCGCGGGCCGCAGCTCGCAGCTCGGCATCATAGCACCCGGCTAGCGGGCGAGCAAGCGCCGCAGCCGCGCACCACTCCTTTGTCATTCTGAGGCCGCAGGCCGAAGAATCTCAATCTTTCCCTTGCTGCACTCCGGCCAGAGTTTCGTTTGAGATCCTTCGCTTCGCTGCGCTCCGCTCAGGATGACAAGCTTCCGGAGACCTATACGTTGGCTTTGAGCAGCCGGCGGAGCCGCGCGGGGTAGTCGGTGATGATGCCGTCGACGCCCAGCGCCATCATCCGCCGCAGGTCGGCGGGCGCGTTCGCTGTCCAGACGTGGATCTCAAGGCCGGCGCGGTGCACGGCGCGCACAAGCTGGCGGTCGGCCAGCGTGTGCTCCTGGCAGAGAGCGTGGGCCCGCGCCCGGCCGAGGTCGCCCACCGGGTCGAGCAGGCGCGAACAGGTCAGAAGGCCGGTGCGCACCCGCGGGCGCAGGTCCGCCAGCGCCCGCACCGTCGGCCAGTGGAAGGAGCTGACCAGCGCGCGCTCGACCGCCCGGTAGCGGGCCAGAACGCGCAACACCGCCCGGCCGATTCCGGGCGCCTTGATTTCCACGCCCAGGCCGACATGCTCCGGCACCCCCTCAAGCACTTCATCCAGCGTCGGCAGCGCGATGTGTTTGAAGCGCCGCGCTTGCAGCTTTGCCTGTTTGAGAGTGAGTCGAGCGATCGCCTGGCCGCCAAGGTCGAAGTCGTGGTGGACGACGACCGCGCCGTCGGCGGTTCGGTGGACGTCGAACTCAATCCATTCGGCGCCGCGCCGGACGCCGGCGAGGAACCCGGCCACCGTGTTCTCTCGCCGGCCGGGCTCGCCGCGGTGGGCGATGATGAGCGGGCGCTTCATAGGGAGCTCAGTGGGACAGACATTCTTGCTTGCCCTGAGCGAAGTCGAAGGGTCTGTCCGGCTCGCGCGGTCATATTGCGGGCGCTGTGCGCGCCGCGGCAGCGCGCGCCGTGGACGGTTGGAGCAGCTCGCGCAGACGCGGTAGCTTGGCGCGCATGGCGGCCTCGCCGGCGGCCACCAGCTCGCCGCAGCGCGAGAAGTCGTCCCAACGGAACTCGCTCACCTCGGGCTCCACCACCAGATCGGCGCACTCGCGCCAGACGGGCTCCGCGGCCTGCTGGGCGATGCTGAAGGAGCGGCCGAGCACGTCGGCCACGCTCTTCGGCGGCAAGCCGGGCTGAAGGTTCTGCAAGGCGACGCCCAGGACAACCTCCGCGCCCTGGTCGCGCGCCACGCAGGTGGGAACCTCCGACACCAGGCCGCCGTCCACCAGCCACCCGCCCTCGTAGGCCACCGGCAGGAACAGCCCCGGGTAGGCGCAACTGGCGCGGATGGCCAGCCCGAGCGGCCCGCTCGTGAAGACCACGGCGCGGCCGTTCAGCAGGTCGGTGGCCACGATGGCAAGCGGGATTTTCAAGTCCTCGAAGCGCAACGCGTGAAAGGTGCGGCGGACGAAAGCTTCCAGCCGCTGGTTCGTCGCCAGGCCCATGCGCGAGAGCGTCCACTGGCCGAAGTCTTTCCACTCGACCCGGCCGGCCACGGCAGCGATTTCCGCGAGCGGCACGCCGCTGGCGTAGGCGCCGGCGATGAGGCTCCCCACGCTCGTGCCGGCGAGCCGATGGATGTGCACCTGGTTTTCTTCCAGCACCTTCAAGACGCCGATGTGCGCCAGGCCGCGGGCGAACCCGCCGCCGAGCGCCAGCCCCAGACGCGGCGGCACCGGCTCCGGCGCCGGGACGGGGCGCCGCGCCAAGCGCCGCACGTGGCCGAAGGCCTGCTGGAGAATCGCCGTCCACCGGCTGTCTTTCATCGTCCGTCTCGCGCCTTTCCGGCTGAGCCCGCAGGGCGAAGCCTCACTCGGTTGGACACGCCCCGCGGCTCAAGAGTTGCCGCCTCCGGCGTCCGGGGACTTGACCTTAGCGGAAGTTTCCGCTAGGGTCTGGAACATCGAACGGTTGAATCACTGATAGACTGCCCTGTCGTTTCATGATGGTAGATAGTCGCAGCAACTGGAACATTTCCCTTGTTTCGGTACGGAAGTATTTCGTTTTGGGCCCTTTTGCATATCGTAGCGTACTGTTTCTGGCCGAGGGCTTGGTTTCTTTGGCCAAAGGCTTGGTTCCCATGGCTTGTTTATGGCGTCGTTCTCTTCACACCTGTTTATGTCCGTCTCATTCATTTGGGTGATGTCAAAGTCCATGCTCGTGGCGTTTTCGACATGCTCGACAACAAAGTAATAAGCTCTCAACCCCCCAAACCCGAATTCAGGATTACAGCGGTCTCTGTCACAACAGGCTTTGCTGCAACCTTGTTTGTCTTGATCATCGATTTGTGGCAGAGTCACGCCCAACAATCAACCCCCTTTCACAGAGCAGTGGTTGTCACGGCGGCTCTTGGTTTTTTCTTCGCAAGCGTTACCAACCTACTGCAGTTGGCCATTTTCGACTATCTCGAAACGGGGAAATGGGTTCCAGATGATGCTAAAACCCTTGGGTCAAAGCTAAGGACTCTACGATTTCGCGCTTGGGACTTCTTGGTCACACCCCTAATCCTCATTTTTTGCCTTGTCGATCCGGCATTGTCCCTGGGCGTGAATCTTTCTTATGGCTTGATCCTTTATTGGTACTACTTCTTGCCCCGTCCATAGCGTGTCGGACACGCTTGACGCTACGGCCTACCTTCTATAGGCTGAACATTCCTTCGGGGCTGGGCCCTGTGCCCCTGCAGGCAAGCCCTGTTATCCCCGCGGGGGTCCTCGATTCAATGCTTCGCCTGCAAACAGTCGCCGTGCTCGGCGCCGGCGTGATGGGCGCCCGCATCGCCGCCCATCTGGCCAACGCCGGCTTTGCGCCGATTCTACTCGATATCGTCCCGCGCGAGCTGACGGAAGAGGAGAAGAAGCGCGGGCTGACGCTCGAAAGCCCCGCGGTGCGCAATCGCATCGTACTGGCCGGCCTGGCGGCGGCGCGGAAGTCCGACCCCAAGGCTTTTTTCCTCCCCGAGTACGCCGACCGCCTCCGCGTCGGCAACTTCGAGGAGAACCTCGGCTGGCTCGGCGAGGCCGACTGGATCATCGAGGCGGTGGCCGAGCGGCTGGACATCAAGCAGGCGCTGCTCGCGCGCGTCGAAGCCGTGCGCCGCCCGGGGTCGATCGTGAGCTCGAATACCAGCGGCCTGCCCCTGGCGAAGATCGCCGAAGGCCGCTCCGACGACTTCCGCCGGCACTGGCTGGGCACGCACTTCTTCAACCCGCCGCGCTACATGCGCCTGGTCGAAGTCATCCCCACCCCCGACACCCGGCCGGAAGTCGTGGACGCCGTCAGCGAGTTCTGCGACCGGCGCCTGGGCAAGCTCGTCGTCCGCGCCAAGGACACGCCGAACTTCATCGCCAACCGCATCGGCACCTTCTCGATGCTGAACGTGCTGCGGCTGATGCAGGAGGAAAACCTGACCATCGAGCAGGTGGACGAGCTCACCGGGCCCGTCCTGGGCTTTCCCCGCAGCGCCACCTTCCGCACGGCCGATCTGGTGGGTCTGGACGTCCTCGCCCACGTGGTGGCGAACCTCCGCGAGAACCTGCCGTCGGACGAGCGCCGCGAGCTCTTCGCGCTCCCCGATTTCATTCAGAAGATGATCGAGCGCGGGTGGCTCGGCGAAAAGTCCGGCCACGGCTTCTACCAGCGCGTCACGGAGAAAGGCGAGACCCAAATCCTCGCCCTCGACTGGAAGACGCTCGAGTACCGCCCGCGGCAGAAGGCGAGCTTCCCCCAGATCGAGCTCGCCCGCAACACCGAAGACCTCGGCGAGCGGCTGCGCCTGCTGCTCGGCGCACAGGACGTCGTGGGGCGCTTCTACCGGCGGCTCGTCGACGACCTCTTCCACTACACGGCGATGCGCATCCCGGAAATCGCCGACAGCATCGTGGACGTCGACCAGGCGATGCGCGCCGGCTTCAACTGGGAGCGCGGGCCCTTCGAGCTCTGGGACGCGGTCGGGGTCGAGCCGGTGATGGCGCGCTGGCGCGCCGAAAAGCGCCCGCTGCCGCCGCTCGTCGAAGCCCTCGCCAAGGCCAAGCACCACTCCTTCTATCTCTGGCAGGACAACCAGCCTTTCTTCCTGGATTTCGCGCGCGCCCGGCACAAGTTCATCCCCGAGCGCCCCGGCATCATCCTGCTCAAAGACCGCCGCACCGCCGGCGCTGTGGTGCGGACGAATCCGGGCGCGAGCCTCGTCGACCTCGGCGACGGCGTCGCCTGCCTCGAGTTCCACAGCAAGATGAACACCATCGGCCCCGACATCCTCCAGATGGTGGAGGTGGCGCTGGAGCAGTTGCAGGCCGGCTTCGAGGCGCTGGTAGTGGGCAACCAGGGCCCGCACTTTTCCGCCGGGGCCAACATCATGTTCCTGCTCGTTGCCGCCCAGGAAGGCGAGTGGGACGAGATCGACCTGGCGGTGCGCGCCTTCCAGCGCGCCACCATGTCGCTCAAGTACGCCCCCAAGCCCGTCGTGGTCGCCCCGCACGGCCTGGCGCTCGGCGGCGGCTGCGAGTTCGTGCTGCACGGGGCGCGCGTGCAGGCGGCGGCGGAAAGTTACATCGGCCTGGTCGAGGTCGGCGCCGGCATCATCCCCGCCGGCGGCGGCTGCAAGGAGATGCTGGTGCGGGCCATGGACGCCGCCGCGGACGAGCTCGACCGCTTGAGCCGCCTCCGGCACGTCTTTGAAACTATCGCCCTGGCCAAAGCCTCGACCAGCGCCGACGAGGCGCGGCGCCTCGGCTTCCTGCGCGAGGCCGACCAGGTGAGCATGAACCCGGAGCGGCTGATTGCCGACGCCAAGCAGGCGGCGCTGGCGCTCGTGCGCGCCGGCTACCGCGCGCCCGCCCCGCGCACCGACATCCCCGTGCCGGGCGAGACCGCCTA
>Ga0073934_10003080_pt1 | contig 31890 bp, 27 predicted proteins | sample LarsenN4metaG_FD_76834 | JGI IMG/M metagenome (GOLD analysis project Ga0073934, IMG submission 76834) | Hot spring sediment bacterial and archeal communities from British Columbia, Canada, to study Microbial Dark Matter (Phase II) - Larsen... ...
AACCTATCTCAAAAAAAGCTATTACAAAACAGCATCTCTGATCGCTAACAGTTCCAAAGCCGCCGGAGTTATTAGTGAAGTATCAAAAGAAACTGCCGAACATTTTTATCACTATGGTCGAAATCTGGGTTTAGCATTTCAGATTGTCGATGACATTTTAGATTTCACTAGTTCAACAGATACTCTCGGTAAACCAGCTGGTTCGGATCTCAAAAGTGGTAATTTGACTGCGCCAGTATTATTTGCTTTGGAAGAAAAACCTTACTTGGAAGTACTGATTGAAAGAGAATTTGCTCAAGAAGGTGATTTAGAGCAAGCATTAGCGCTGATTCATGATAGCCAAGGTATCCAACGGGCAAGAGATTTAGCTGCTCACCATGCGAAGTTGGCAGTTGAACAACTTGGGGTGCTTGTGCCCTCAGAATCACGTCAAGCATTGATTCAAATAGCTGACTATGTATTGAGTCGGCTTTATTAGGGATCGGGGATTAGAAAGTATTTTGGATTTTAGATTTTGGATTTCAATCTAAAATCCAAAATCTGAAATTTCTAGTCCCCTCAAGCAATATCTGGTGGAACTTGATTCTTTGGTTGGTTTTGTTGCAGCTGCTGTTGGACTAAATGCTGCAAATCAGTTCGTTTGACTTCAATTCCATTTGTGTTGGTGCTAGCCGTGTCAAAAAAGACTATACTATCTACGGATTCTAGTGCCAGTAGCTGGAACAATATATGGGTGACAGGTATGGGGGCAGCTATTACTTGAGGGTCAAGCCCAGCACTATAAGATCTAGGAATATCCTGTAAGGTAGGAAAAGCATAAATTACCTGCTTTTCTTCTTGTGGATTTCCACGTTTGCTTAATGTAGTTAAGACCCATTCCTCATCCAAGTTTTGGAGAATATAGTATTGGGAATGGCTTAACTTATGAGCGATCGCACTAAGGGCGGGGGCAATTGCTGCAACCAGTGTCGGTGTTATACCATCTTGGGGTGCATTATCAATCAGCGATTGGATTTGTGCTTTTAAGTCCATAATTACCTGTAAACGGCTTATCGAGTATTGGCTATAACTTCAAGGGCTGTGCAAACAATCAAACAAAAATCGGGAATCATAAAATCAGCCGCATTCTCAAGGCAAAACTGCCTTGGGTTTAGCTTATACGTAAAACCCCTCCCAATACCCGCAGTCATACAGGTTGTCAACAAGTTTGTTAGGGTCAGTTTAGACACGAAACTTATGAAATTAGCCGCAACCACAACTATTCAGGGAGAATTTTCTATCGGCGTGGAGGCGATATTTCCATTCCTTTTCCAAGAACTTCAGCAGTCAACTAAAGCTTGCGACCAGAATTGCCGTGACGTAGCAATGCGAATTGCTGCCGAGGTCTACCGGATTTGCAATGAAAGTAAACGTATTCAGGCTTCCGGTTCTGTAGAAAATTCGGCAATGACCCTAGCCAAGCATCGCCTGCAACAGTGCCTGAGATACTACCAATTGGGTTCAAATCGCGGCAGGGTTGAATTACATAGTACCTTGAGTGCGATCATCTACCGCTACATCAATCCGCCACAAAGGCAATTGAGTTATCAAGGACGACTAACTGTTATTGAAGATTTTCTCCAAAGTTTTTACCTGGAGGCTTTAAACGCTTTCCGGCGAGAAAATCAGTTAGAACCAACTTACCGTCCACGTACACTGCTGGAATTAGCAGAGTACATGGCATTTACGGAACGCTACGGCAAGCGACGCATTCCCCTTCCAGGACGTCAGCAACAATTGATCATCCTACGGGCGCAAACTTTCTCGCAACAGCAACCTCCAGAAACTTGTGTAGATATAGAACAAGCAGCGGAAGGTAGTGGTGAAGCCGAAGGTTCTTGGGAAGATCCAGCAGTACAACAATTGCGAAGCGCAATGGCTACACAGACTGAGCCAGAGCCCCAAGAAGATACCCTGCGATCAGTCGTGGTTACGGAATTAATGAATTATTTAGAAGAACGCCAACAAACTGATTGTGCTGATTACTTTGCTTTGCGCCTCCAAGATTTATCCGCTCAAGAAATCGAGTCAATTTTGGGCTTAACCCCCCGTCAGAGGGATTACTTGCAGCAACGATTCAAGTATCATTTAATTCGGTTTGCTTTGTTGCATCGTTGGGAGTTAGTTCACGAGTGGTTAGAAGCGGATTTGCAAACTAACTTAGGTTTAACTCCTCAACAATGGCAAGCTTATACCGAAAAGCTTGACGAAAAGCAACGCTCTTTATTAGAACTGAAGCAGCAGGGACAAACCGATGAAAAAATAGCTAAAACTTTGGGTTTATCAATGGCACAACTTCAGAAGCGTTGGTTTAAAATTCTTGAACAAGCCTGGGAGATTCGTAACTCCTTAGTGTCCGGATCAAGTGCTTCTACTCATGAATAGTGACTCAGAAACCTTACAAAAAAATTTACTCTCTTGGTTATTGACAGATCCTGTCAGTTCCAGAAAGTATAGGCAAGTTAAATGTAAGGATATCAACGGGGCAGACAAACCTTTGCTAACAACCACAGAATTTACCAGTGGCGAACAAGAGGGATGGAAGCCCCAAACATCTTTATTGGGAGAAATTCCAACTGTGCAAGAACGTTTCCAAGCCGTACTTAAACGTCGGTTAAAAGTCGAAGTTGAAGACCAGCCTCCGCTATTTCCTTGGGAAACACAAATACTAGATTATCCCGAGTATGTGGATGAACCAGTGATGGAGCTAGTTCCTAGCTGGGCGTGGGTGGCCCACCAGTCCAAACTGAATTTACCGACACTTCTGCCGGAGAATATTTTCCGGCAATTGCTTGACAGATGTCAAGCACTGATAACATCTTCTTTACCATTAGGGGCAAAATTAGTCCAAGCAGTGGAAAGCTTTTTCCCTAATGAATCTCAACTCTTAAACGACTTAGCAGGGACAATCCAGCTAAGAGCCAACCTCCGGTATGGAGATACCCTAAATCCTATGCCGAATCTGGATAGCGATTATTCAGATTTACAACCACAGCAACAGATGCTGGTGTCGTTGCTAGCAGCTCAACAACTGTTAGAAAGCTTGACATTGCCAATTTCTACTACAAACCCAGTGTTAGAAAGGCAATGGCTAACTAGTGTGGGTGTTCTCAATTTGAGAGTAGAATACCAATCTCAAGGCCCAGTGCCGAAATTGCTGATTCGAGGAGATTTACCCTCGAAAGGGGTTGTCAAACTTCAAGGTAGTGGTTCCCAAGCAAGGGCAGAGTCTTCTAGCCCAGGTTGTTTGAGTGTGGAATTATGCTGTACTCAACTAGATGAGGCTTATACCTTAATGGTTGAGTTGAAAGAAATAGACCAGCAGCCTTTGTTGTTTGTAATTATTCCCACAAAATAACTCAATAGTTAGCGATCGCTAGCACTGAAACTTGATAATAGCCTTTGTTATGAAATGAATATCATCCTGGTTTTGCAAGAGTTCCCATTTTTTAAAAAGCGGTTATTAGGGCGTCTACAGGCAGCTACAGTGAGGAGATTTGTAATACGAGAGAGGTAAAAGTTGACCTCGCTCGTTTTGCGTCAGTAGCGTCTACTATTATCGCTTTGCTTTTGTACCCATCCGCTGCTTTTTAGATCGAAATGTTTAACTTTTCCAGGATGAATTGGCTTTGGCGTCTACCTTTGGGCCATGACTGGCGGCAAAATATGCTCCAGTCCCCTGTAACAGCAGAAGTGGAAGATTCAATTACCTTGCGGGTGCTAGTGCTAGCGTTGGTAATTGTGGGCATTGTAGCGACGGATATTGCCGCTGAAACTTGGTCTAGTTTCTGGGCAGTACCACTGTCGATATTAGGTGCAATTTGGAGTTATTATCGTCGCCGCGATCGCAATATCCCAGTTAAATTCTGTATTGCCATAGGAATGTTAGTAGCACTAGGTGCTTTCCTAGGGCGATTGTTAGGAGAATTGAACGATACACGACTGACTTTAGCAGAACTATTAATCCAACTTCAGGTACTGCATTGCTTTGATCTCCCTCGTCGGAAAGACTTGAGTTACTCAATTCTCATTGGATTGATTCTGCTGGGTGTGGCAGCAACACTGAGTCAAACTCTAGCATTTGCGCCAATATTACTGTTATTTTTAGCGATCGCCCTGCCCACTTTAGTAGTAGATTACCGTTCCCGACTTGGATTAGAGCAATTAAATACTCAGAATGAACAAATTTTGAGGAATTCCTCTACACAGGGGAATTCCTCTGTTTTTAATTTAAAATTTTTAATATTTAATTTTGTGATGATAGTAGGGCTAGGGCTGGTAATCTTTGCCCTTTTACCCCGCCTACCAGGATATCAATTGCGGATGTTTCCGGTTAGTTCTCCAATTGAGACGAAAGGCGAATTTACAGGACGTAATATTATTAACCCTGGCTATGTCCGCCAAGGTAATCCTAACAATCAAGGTAACGGTAGCAGTGGTACTAGCAGCAACCAAACTGGTCAACCGGGGAAAGTAGATAATAGCTTTTATTATGGTTTTAATAGCCAAATCAACCAAAACCTGCGGGGAGAGATGACACCCAAAATAGTCATGCGGGTGCGATCGCAAGCAGCAGGTTTCTGGCGAGTGTTGGCTTTTGACCGCTACACAGGTAAAGGCTGGGAAGTTTCTCGCAATGATCAAGTTAAACGCTTACAGCGATCACCTTGGTCTTACCAAATTTTTCTTGACCCGCCAATCAGTGCAGCTCAAACTAAAGAAATTATCCAGACTTATACAGTGGTGTCTGATTTGCCAAACCTGATTCCAGCAATGGCATTTCCCAAAGAAATTTACTTCCCGACACCCATGCTGGCTGTGGATCAAGAAGACGGATTGCGATCGCCTGTAGGATTATCAGAAGGTATGACCTACACAGTCATTTCCCAAGTTCCCTATCGCGATCGGACTTTGTTAGGCAAAACTTCCAATAAATATCCACAAAGTATTAAAAATTACTACCTGCAAATCCCACCGGAAACCGCCGCCAAAGTACGTAAACTTACGGAAGACATTCTGGCTAACTACAACCAACAAAGAGTCGCACAGTCAAATAAATCACTAGACTCTACTTACGAAAAAGCTCTTTACCTAGCTCAGTATCTCAAACAAAACTATAAAGTCCCGGAAAATCCCCTCGATTTACCTTATTTGAGTGAAAACGAAGACTTAGTAGAAGCTTTTTTATTCAAACATAAAGGCGGCTATCCAGACCATTTCTCTACAGTCTTAACGGTAATGCTACGTTCCATTGGCATTCCCGCACGCTTGGTAGCGGGGTTTGCGCCGGGAGAGTTTAATCCTTTTACGGGGATGTACATCGTCCGCAACACCGACGCCTATGCAATGACAGAGGTGTATTTTCCCAAATATGGCTGGTTTGCGTTTGACCCGATTCCCAACCACCCCCTAATTCCTCCTTCAGTAGAAGATGAGCAGACTTTCAACACTTTGCGTCAATTTTGGAATTGGGTTGCAGGCTGGCTACCCTCTCCTGTAACAGGTTTGCTGAATTATGTATTTGGGGCTATATTCACCTGGGCTAGCAAAGCTTTTTCTTGGTTTTTGTCGCTATTTTACCAAGGATGGCTGGGTGTTTTCACTGGCTTAATTTTTGCCACAACAGCAGCTTTCTTAAGTTGGTTAGGCTGGGATAGATGGCGGGAGTGGCGCTATCACTACGCTTTGAGGAAATTACCACCAATGGAACGTCTATATCGGCAAATGTTGCGTTGGACAAGTGAACAAGGTTTAGTGAAACACCCAGCCCAAACACCGCTAGAGTATGCAACAATTTTATACCAATATCATGCGACAGCAACGGCTAAGGTGATAGAGGAAATCTCCCAAGCCTATGTCAGTTGGCGTTATGGTGGTCATAATCATGATGTGCAGAGACTGCAACAAAAATGGCAAGAAATGAAAAAGACTACCAAAAAATTAAAGTTAACTTAATTTGGTTAAGACTGGGTAGTTCATGGTGTAATTTATACAATGGCTGTGCTGATTAACCAAGGCGATCGCACAGTCACTGATGTAATTAAAGGTTATGGCTTCATCGGTGTTTATCGGTGTTCGTTTTTTCTCCGCTGCATTTGATCGCCAAGGGCTATATTTTAGAATTATCGAACACAGATGCACACGGATACACACGGATGGCTGATGCGTTGGTGTTGTGGTGGTCTATGATTGATTCACATTAGAGGTTATCCGAAAACTCACAGACCGACGCAGTGAACCTGGTGGCAAACTTTCTGGGGCAAAGCTTTGGGAAAGTGAATAGTGGCAAGGCTGTGACCTGTTTCGGTTTCGGTTTGGACTGAGACTACTTCTGCTAAGTGTGATCGCAAAGCTGCTTCTCTATGGGCAAAACGTGCATCCCAAGTTCTGACTGTTTGCTCCACGGCGATTATTTTGGCTTGTTTATGGGGATCTACACTCGCAGGAAAGCGGTAGTCTACTTCAATGGTCATTGATCTTGGTTGTTAGTTGTTAGTTGTTTGTTGTTTGGAATCATAAACCAGCAACAACCAACCATCAACCACCAACTAAACTACAGCGTTTCCAAATAACTAAGCAGGTCTGCCATTTCTTTGGCACTAGGCTGGAATTTTGGCATAGGAGGAGTGTCGCCACTGATCACTTGATGAATTAGACCATAGGGTGATTTGCGCTTGGAGACTCCTTGTAAACTGGGACCGACACGACCATCTGCTTCCCAACCATGACAACCAGCACAGTTGATTTGAAAGATGGCATGTCCTTGTATCGGATCGCCAGTCAGGGATAAAACTGTCTTGACATAGGGGTCGGAAGCTCTGACTATGCGAACAGCAAAAATCCCCAAGACAAGCACTAGCAAAATTGCCAGAGCCATCAAAGCGATGCGCTGAATCATGATTTTAGGTTGGGTAATTTGGTTATCCAAATTTTTTTGCTGTCAAAATTAGGTGTACAAATGTTTTTCATTTCATACACATAGCTTAAAATTTCTTTGATTGTGTTTGCAAGCACAAATCTATATTTTCTGTGTTCTGTTGTTGCCTAAAACCATCATCAGACATGGGATTGATGCCAAATTTGGTAAGATTGGGAAAAGGACATAAATCTTTAACAACTGCAACAAGGAGATTTCAAGTGGTTGAACCCCTACTAGATGGCATTGTTCTGGGTCTTATCTTCGTAACTCTGGCTGGATTATTTTATAAAGCCTACCAGCAATATAAACGTCCCAATCAGTTGGGAGGTTAAATTCAGTGAACAGTGAATAGTTATCAGGTATATGATACCCACTTGTGAAACTGATAACTGTTAATTATTGGGGAAATAGGATGTTGGGGTGATGGGGAGACACAATTAAAAACAAAAAATTAAAATTTTTTAATTGTCTGTGTCCTTGTTCTCCCACGTCTTCTTATCAATCTTCTGTTTCTGTTGTTCTGTAGAAGGTAATGGCCGTGTTTCCGTAAATTTTTTGACGACAAATTTCTAAACCGGGAATTACGAGCGGTGTATGATTTTGAAGACTGTGTTCTATTGCTATTTCCCCATCAGCATCTAATAACTGGTATGATGCGATCGCTTCTAATCCTGGCTGGTAAACTTGACTAGCGTAAGGCGGATCGAAGTAAATTCGATCAAACTGCTGTCCAGCGAGTTTTGGCAACCACTGCATTACATCACCGCGTAGCACTTTCCATTCCTGTTCATCTTTGGCTACTTGTTGCCAGTTTTGTTGGATAATTGCACAGGCACGACTGGATTGTTCGATCGCGATCGCACTATTTGCTCCTCTACACAATGCTTCCGCACCCATCGAACCTGTACCGGCACACAAATCTAGCCAGCGACATCCTTCTATTGTTCCCTGCCAAATATTAAATATGGCTTCTCTCACCCGCGCACTTGTAGGTCTAGTATCTTTACCTGGTAATGTTTTTAACGGGCGATTACCGTAAATTCTCAGAGCCATGAGCTTGGGGTCGAAATTAACGCAGACTTAAATTACAAACTCACTTTCGCTCTAACTTTATCATCGCAAAAAGTGGTTCACATAAAATATTAACTAATTGCTGTTGCATGAAATAACTATCCACCACTTTTGAGCAGAATTTTTCCATCATTCTCGATGTGGATGGTGGAGTGAATAAAACAGGTGAAATAATGAGAGAAATTTACAAAAATTAACTTGATTTTAAGCAGCAATTTCTTCGCGATCGCGGACTTGGGCAACAAAATTAGACAGAATTTGCAATCCGATATTAGAAGATTTTTCGGGGTGAAACTGGACAGCCATTAAGTTTTCGTGGGCAATAGCGGCTGTCACTGTTTGACTACCGTGAGTGACGTTAGCAGCGCGGACTTCTGGTTCAGCGGGGTCAACATAATAAGAATGGACAAAATATACCCAAGGTTGAGGTGCTAAATATTCCCATAAAAGACATTTTGGTTGAGTCAATTCGAGTTGATTCCAACCCATATGGGGAATAGTAATCCCTGGTTCTGGACGGAAGCGGCGTACTTTTCCTTTGATAATTCCTAGTCCTGGTTCACAGCCTTCTTCACTGGAATCAAACAAAATTTGCAATCCCAAACAAATACCTAAAAAGGGTTTGCCAGATGCGATCGCTGCTTTGATGGGTGCTTCTAAATTCCGCGATCTTAAATGTTGTACTGCCGGGTCAAATGCACCTACTCCCGGTAATACTATCGCATCTGCTTTTTCTAATTCCTTTGCAGAATCTGTAACTTTAGGAGTTGCCCCAGCTTTTTCTAAACCTTTACAGACTGAGTGCAAATTTCCCATGTCGTAGTCCACGACTGCTATAACCGCCATTAACTTGCTCCCTGTCAATTTATTATGGAGGGTATTTCTATTTTAAATAATATTCCTTATGAAGAGAAGGTTGCTATTAATTTATTTTGAAACTTGGCTACCTGATCAACAGTCAAATTCCTCTGATGATTTATTGATTGAACTGGCTAAACTTCATCAGTTCTCTCATGATTTAACTTTCTTGGCGATTGTTACCTGTGGATATGCAACTTGTGGGTAATCGAATACTGGAAAAAATTGCAGAACTCTGGCCCGATGGGAGGAACTGCTGTAGCCTGACCGAAAAGCAGAGGCAATTAAGCGTGGAGTCCAATGCTAATTTTGGTGAAACTGTGTTGCATACAACGTTGAATTTAGATCAATTGGTGGTAGAGACAGAGAATATTGATATTAGCCATAACTGCGGCAAACTTGCCTGTTGCAGCTCTATATTATTCAGTACTAGATTACCCCCGACATTTCCAATTAAGAGTTTGCATCTTTATCCACGTTTCTATTTTGACTAAAGAAAAATCTTCCTCAATAGTTGCTGATTTTTTATTAATTATTCACAGAGTGGCACTTTGATAATATTTTTTGCGTCTGTTTGTGGAAAAATTTCTCTAGGTATATGTTGCCAATCTTACTAATTCTTCCCATCGCTCAAACAATTCCTCTGCCACCATCACCACCAGAAGAAGTAGTACAAACTCAACAAGTACGTCCTTTGCCAGGAAAACTGGATCGAATACCAACCTTTAATAGCAATAGTCCAGAAAAAGTTCTGACTGAAGGAATTCTCCTTTCTACCTTTCCTGGTGAAGACAAGAAAGTTCCAACAGCACATCTCAACTATCCTTTTAAAGGAAGATTTGATATTTTCGCCCATCATGTTGCGGAAGCACCCACCCCAAATGACTTGCGATCGCTGTATCTAGGCATAATCCTACATAACCCAGGTAAACAACCAGTAAAGATTAATGTGTTTCAAGGGGCAACTTATTTAAGTCAGCCAGATGCACCCTTTGTAGAATTGCCATCCTTGAGTAAAAATCTTTTGGGCAATGTTTTTGCTGGGCCAGGCGATCGCGTGATGAATGATGTCTTACGTGGACGTCGCCAAAAGATATTTCCTGCCCAAATTGTGATTCCGCCAGGACAAAGTCAGATGCTGTTGAATGCACCAATTCCTGTCAAGGGACTCACCCCACCTTTAAATGGTCGATCTGCTTTGGTGCGACTGCATAGTAGTGGTACTGTCTACGCAGCTAGTTTAGCAATGTTTGCAAAAACCAACCCTGATGGTAGCGAGCGCCCACCGACTTTAGAGGAATGGCAAATTTTACTTAATAATGCTAATTTAGCCGGACCGCGAGACAAAACTCCTACTCCTTTAGAAAAAAGTGACAAACCTATAATTTATGGACGTGTTGCAGGTGTAGCAAACGGTTCTTTTTGGCGGGCTTTTATTACAGATAGTCCTAAATCTAAATATCTAACTATTCCCCAGCCTGGTCAAGCTTATTCTTATGCATTGAGTACTGTCCCTGGTGGAACTTTGGGGACTGGTCAAATTCAAAGCGCACCCATGCTAGTACGTTATCCTGACACCGCCTATCTAGCTCATGGCAATTACGGCATACAATACAGCCTGAAGTTCCCGTTGTCTAACAACACGCAGACACCACAAAAAGTAACTATATCTATGCAGACACCCCTGAAAGAAGACCAGTTAGTCAAACCAGGGTTACGCTTTTTGAGTACACCAGCAAAACAAGTGTTTTTCCGTGGAACAGTCCGCTTAGGCTACAAAGATGATCAAGGTAAACAGCAAACTCAGTTTGTGCATTTGGTGCAAAAGCGCGGTCAGGCTGGAGAACCTTTAGTAGTGTTGAACATGAAGCCTGGTGACAAGAGATTAGTCCAGGTAGATTTTCTCTATCCACCTGATGCAACACCACCGCAGGTATTAACGGTTGAGACTGCTCAAAAATCAGCCGTTAACTAAAGTTAGGGCTAAAAGCTAAAGTTAGCTCAAGCTAACTGGAAGAAGTTTTTAGCCGGTTGAAGCTTTGATGCCAAAAACAAAACCCCCAGTTATTCACTGGGGGTATTTACATACTCTCAAACAAACCACTTTTTTGTGAAACAAACCCAATGTCTGTACTTTAGTTGGGAAGTGCATTGCTGGCATAGGCATCCATCCCATAGGCAGGAGTGCGATCGCTGTAGTCTATATCCTTACCAGTAATGGATTTAGCCAGTTTTTCAAAAGACTCAGAACGCCAGTTACGTTCGTGGATAGGCTTTCTTTGTTCTCCCAGGAAGTAAGCCATAGAACCCAGTAAGGAAGCTGCTACCCAACCGACAACGAATAATCCAATCAAGATAGCCATCATAAATTTTTAGCCCCTTTATTTAAGTTTTGTTGCTTTACGTAAATAAATGTAACAGATACTTGAAAATTAAGTAATGGTGTGGATACCGAAAAAAAGATAGGGTATTCCACACTCAAGCAGCCTGTGCAGCGAGTTGTGATATGTGTAAATCAATAGGCTAGCTGGCTACAATGCGATCGCCATGACAATTGTTACCCCATAAAAAAAGACAGGCACATTGCCTGTCCCACACATGATAATTGCAATCAAAATTTAGAAATTCATTTCAGCCGCTTGGACTTTTTCAACTTGCTTCTTCTTCAGAATCAGCATGATTTGAGCTAACATTACCAAGCAAACAAATGCAATCATCCATTTAACTCTGTTGGGATCTTGCAGTACGATTTCTGTGTCATCTTGACCAAAGCCACCAACGTTAGGATTATTGGTCAAAGCATCGCCATTTTTGACTGCTTGTCCTTCAGAGACAATCAATTCAGGGCCAGCTGGAATTGTGTCGACAACTGTTTCGCCAGAGTCAGTTTGAATGCTGACTTGATACTTAAGGCTACCATACTCATCTTCCTCTTTGGCAATTTTGGTAATTGTGCCAGTAGCGGAAGCTGTGTAAACAGTATTGTTGCTCTTTTCGCCAGTGGGATAAACTTGTCCGCGTCCCCGGTTAGCACCCAAGTGAACTGCATATTTACCGAAGTGAATGTTCTTGTCGCTGGCGGGATCAGGAGAAAGAACTGGGAAGACGATTTCTTGGTACTGTTCGCCAGGGATGGGTCCGACAAGGAGGACGTTATCTTGTCCCTCTTTATATGGCTGGAAGTAAACATCGCCTACTTCTTGTTTTAATTCTTCAGGAATGCGATCCTCGGGAGCAATCTTGAAGCCTTCTGGGAGCATTAACACAGCACCGACGTTCAAACCAACTTTAGAACCGTCAGCACCTACTTGTTGAACGCTGGTGTCGTAAGGAATTTTTACTACCGCTTTAAATACTGTGTCAGGCAAAACTGATTGGGGAACTTCTACTTCCGCTGGCTTAGCTGCTAGGTGGCAGTTAGCGCATACAATCCGTCCTGTTGGTTCGCGGGGTGTTTCGGGATAGGTTTGCTGGGCCCAAAATGGATAAGCAGCGGCAGATTGAGGAAGGGCTAGATCGCTAGTGAAGAAAAATGTCAAAGTAGCGATCGCAATGAGCAATGTTTTGGTAATTACTCTAGCACTACGAGTTAGTCTCGCTGGTGTCAAGGCTTTTCTCATCTCTTAAGGACTAGTTTCTAGGAGCAACGTCAAATAATACAGGAGATTTGTTATCAGAGTTAACAGTTATCAGGTTTGCTTGTTCATTACTGTTTACTGTGGCTGGTACTGAAATTTAGACCCACCAAGGTTCTTCGCCTGTCCGGAAGTCAGTTTCTGTCCAAGGAGTGAGGACAATTTTGTCTTCTTGTGTAGAGGCGTGAGACAAAGCCAAAGATAGCGGTGCAGGTCCCCGGACAACTTTACCAGTTGCATCATATTGAGAACCATGACAGGGGCACTTGAATTTGTTCTCAGCAGCGTTCCAAGGTACAACACAACCCAAGTGGGTGCAAACCGCATTAATTCCGTAATCACCAATTGCTTCTTTGCTTTCTACCACAATATAAGTAGGGTCGCCTTTTAGTCCCTGCACTAGAACGCGATCGCCCACATTATGGCTTTCTAGAAACTTGCTGACACTGACATCGTTACCTAATTCATCTTTGGCAGTTGTACCACCGCCAGCACCACCACTAGCAGGCGGGATAAAATACTTGACAACGGGAAATAATACCCCTGCGGCAACTCCGGTCACGGTTCCAAAAGTCAGAAGATTCATGAACTGGCGTCGCCCCATATCGGGTACGTCCATTGATTCGGAAAATTGAGCCATAATTTATGCGTTCTTGGTGTATTTTGTAAACAATTTTGACTTGAGTTCCAATTATCGAGAGACTCATGCCTATGTTTTGATGACCATGCCCACAAAGACGCCAGTTTTTCTTTTTAAGATATTTCTAGCATCTTTTCTTGTAGCATTACATTTCTTTATATTCTTATCATACTTGAGTAACTGAACTTAACATCATAACTAAATGTAAAATATAATTGAGAACGGTCATGACAGGACAAGAATTACGTCAACTGCTGCTAGAAAAGTGGGGGCGCTCTTATGATGTTCAACTGCGCCGCACTCAAGGTAAAATATTTTTGCAAGTCATGTGGAAATATTTAGAACAAGCTTCTTTTCCCTTAAGTGAGGCTGAGTACCAAGAGCATTTGGATAGTATTGCAAACTATTTGAATTACTTAGGTGGAACAGCACAGGTACAAGAATTTATTCAAGGAACACGGGAACGTCCACGACTTGGAAAAGCTGTCAGTATTCCTTTAGATTTAGGGGAACGCTCAACGGAATGGTTAATATAAACTTTTATAAGTCTGTAAATTTCAAACAGTAACTTCTACTAAATATTTATTTTTTTTACATACTTGTTCACTCTTTGAATTGCTAGCTAATACTCTAACAAGATTTTGGATTGATGTCATTTCATCGGTCGCAATCCTTTTTAAAATTGGTATAGCCAAGATGAGCAATAAAAAATTTATTACTAATTATTAAAAGTGTAACGCGAATTTGCTTTTACTTGCGCCGAATTTTCTGATGAAAAAAGATGATTTATCTTTGCCAAGTGATTGTATTCTCCGCAAAGCAACACCAGCTGACATCTGGTCAATTCGGTGGTTGGTGCTGTCAGCTAAACTTGACCCTACACAATTAAAGTGGCAACAATTCTGGGTAATTGAATATGATCAACAAATAGTCGCTTGTGGACAACTACGTAAATTTTCCGGCGCACAAGAACTTGGTAGTTTAGTGGTTAAACCAAATTGGCGCGATCGCAATTTGGGCAGTGTTCTGACTCAGCATTTAATCCATGCTGCTACTCAACCGCTATACCTGGAGTGTCTAGGTCAGCGTCTGGCTGAATTTTATCACCGGTTTGGTTTTGTACCCATTTCTTTTGAAGAATTACCGCGATCACTTCGGCGTAAGTTTCAATTATCTGAGTTAGGAAGAAAGCTGGGAATTGTGCCTGTGGTATTCATGCATTACCAAGATAAATAATATCATGTCCACTGGAACACTTATATTATGCGTTGGGGTCGGTAATGGGTAATGGGTAATTGGTAATTGGTAATTAAAATACTGATGATTTTCCCATGTCTGATGACGCCAGGTGACGCCACGTGCTACAACTCTTGGAACCCCCAAGGGCGCAGTGGCTCCTTTATGCCGGGAAAGGAGTCCACCGCACTGGCTCCTCAATGCCCAAGCTTTATATCGTAAGCAATTAGTCTGACATGATATAAGTCATGTAATTTATTTGTTGACTGATTTTATCCCTATTTTTTGGCAAAAATCGTCAACAAAACTGGGCCAAATAAATAGTGATGGCTGATATACTCAAGACAAACATTGTAGCCAAGTTGTTCACGCTGCTTTTGGCTATAAAATCTCACTCCACCAGGAGTTATAGGTATCACCTGAGATTCTGCCTGAATTTTAACAGTACTATCAATTAAGTAAAAGTATCCACCTTTTTTCAGTACTCTTGCAACTTCTGTCAAAACTTGTTCAGGTTGCAAATAATGTAAAAAACTAAAAGTATTGAAAACGGCATCAAATTGGCTATTTGCAAACGGAAGAGATTCTGCTTTGCCTTCAACATATATTAGACGAGGATGATGACGATTGTTTTGCCTTGCTACTCTTAGCATCTGAGGCGATAAATCCAATCCAGTAGCATACATATCAGGAAATTGATTTGCTAAACGGTCAAGCAAGCGTCCTGTACCACAGCCAAGGTCAAGTATATTTGAATGAGGTGGTAAGTTAACGTAATTTAATAGGCGTTTGTGAATAGCTTGATAAAATACTGAAGGAAATAACCAGTCGTAGCTTAATGCCCAAATATCAAAAAATAGCTTTTTGTTACTGAGATAATTATTAGTCATTATTTAACTTAAATCAGAAACTATCTGACTAATTTTTAGTAAGATATTTTATATCGTAATTTTCCCCTTCATTATTTTTCTAGAATAGCCTGCACTTGCATCAATAATTCATCAATATTGATGGGTTTGTGAAGAAATCCATCTATCTGTAATTGCTGCTGATCGAATGTTGGTAATTCGTCATAGGCAGTCACGATCACAATTGCAACAGAAGGCTGGTTTTGTCGAATCCATTTGGCAACCTCATAACCATCTAATTCAGGCATCATTAAATCCAACAATACTAAGCTTGGTGGATTGGCTTCAATTTTAGCAATTGCTGTATATCCACTAGATGCAATGTCAACTTGATAGCCTTCAGACTCTAGGATTGTTGCCAGTAGCAAAGAATTATCGATGACATCGTCGACAACAAGAATTTGCTTTTTATTCAAATTTTCTTCCAGAAACAAATAACTCATACAACAAGAGATTTATTAAATGTGTCATTTTATAAGAAGAGACTGCAAAAATTAGGCTCTTCCAAAAGAAAACGGTTTTTATTTTATATTTGCTCTTACTTTGGTGTTATTTGCCTCTTACTTTAGGCATAATATAAACATATCTAAAGAAATATTAAAAATAATAAAAAAATAATACATGATTAAACCTCTACTCACCTGAGTTGCACCTCGCCCTGAGTATGCCTTGAACTCAAGTTCAACCCTCATAGCCCAAGTCCGTGAAAACGGACTCAAACGCCTGAGTCTCCCAGTGTAGCTCATAGCAATTTTCTACTAACTTTTACTACTGGTGCGATCAACTAATTTTGTTTAATAGCTATAGATGTGTTTGATTTTGATATGAGCATCCTAGTAGTGTGAAGGTGTCTACATATTTGCCTTAGTAAGGATAGCAGCGAATATTTCAAGTATTTTCACAATATTAATTTGAGTTGCAAAATCTGTTGATCGCTCAGTAAATACTGAATTTTACAAGTATGATATTCCGTCATAAAAAGCCTCAATTTTATGTGCATATCAGTATTTGCACACTTTACCTAACTACATAAATCAAAAGCGCATCACTATGAAAAATAAAAAAACAATCCCTAAAAAAAGTGTATTTAGGGGACTTTTTGCATTTAAAGCCCGAATTTTCTTTTTAGTCTTCGTTTTCATCATTAGTTTTTTTGGCATTCTGCTATCAAATTGGTTGATGGCAAGTCAGCCAACCTTAGCAAGAATTAGTCTTTTACAACCTGCACCCACTCAACCGCTTGGCTATTACGACTACTTTGGTAAACTCCTGAGTCCCCAAGATGCAGCAAAGTTAGTACAACAAAAGCAGCTTGATCCGATTGACCCTATTTCTTATCAAAAAATAGGGGCAGTCGAAATCACGCAAGAATTAATTGACAAAGGTGAAGATATATTTTTTAACCGGAAAATAGGCGATAACTTCGGTTTGCAAGATGTGTTTGGTTTTGGAAGGGGTTTAATTCGCATCTTGCCAGAATTAACTACAGCGATCACTCAATTACGGGGACAGGCGACAGACAACTTACAAATTACCCTGCAAAAAGACATAACACTAGGTAGTCGGACGTTTCCTAAAGGAACTGTGATCAACATAGGTTTTAAAGTTGAAAGAGGAAAGTTTTTTCCTTTGGGAATCAAACAAAACGGCGATATTAGCTGTGCAGTCTGTCACGCAGTCTTATCTAATCGGGGTGAACGCTTAGCTGGAGTACCCAACGGTGAACTTGCAATTCCTCTATTAGTTGCCTTAGCACCAAATTCAGCTGCGGGTTTTGCCAGGTTAAACTTTAATCCTTTAGACCCACAGTACCAAGGCAAAGGCAAGACAATTATTGATAGTCAAGGTAAATTAGTCACATTACCCGACCCTGATAAATTTGAGCAAGCCTTCGACGATGCTGTATTGGATGTGCCTTTTGGTCACTTCGAGAGTTCCCCAGATGGCATCGACAATACTACTCAAATTCCCAGTATCTTCACTTTTCAGACACATCCTTATTTAGCTGATGGACAGTTTGCTGTTGGCCCCTTTGCTGGACTCAGCGCTGTGAACAATGCAGTCCACTCTTCAGAGATTAACCTGTTAGCAGCTGCCCAACTAAGTCAAAAAACTCTTGGCATTGACTCAGAAGTCTACATTGGTACATTTCTCCAGAATGCTGCCGATCCACGCCTGCGTTTACCACCAGGACAACCAGTGAAACCTTCAGAGTGGTTACGGCAAGTTGCACCAGATGTGATCCAAGCAGAGTTAGAAAATCAAATCCCTGCACCTGGTACGGGTACTTATCCAGACTTACAACCCACTTTGTTTACATACAACGGTTTGGTTTTCAGTCCCGACACAAACAACCCAGATGATATTGCTAGTGGTAATTTCTTATTTGCTAGCAATGCTATGTCAGCATTCCAAAATAATTTATTGCCACCTGCTAACCGCACTCGCGAAAATTGGCAAGCACTAAAAAGCGGTTCCGTTGTGCGGGGAGCAAAAATATTTCAGGAAGCCGGATGTACAACTTGTCACATTCCACCTTTCTTTACCGATAATAAAATTCATCCAGTCAGTGAAATTGGTACTAACCCAGAACGTGGTAAGTCTCGTTTGGGGCTAAATGATTTGTTAGTGCCACCAAAAATATATAGCCTCGATACACCTGTTCCTGTACCTGCTGATGCTACAGTCCTGGATGTACCAACAGAAGGCATTTCTGTTGACTCGACAACTTTACCCACAGGCATATTGCCAGAGGGAGGTTATAAAACTACTTCCTTACGTGGTCTTTACTTCAGCGCGCCATATTTGCACGATGGTGGCGCAGCGGTCAGGGCTGGAAGTTTGCAAGTTAACTCAGATGGCAGCTTTAATATAGTTGACCCCACAGGCTTGGGATTGACTGGTACTCTCAGTCAAAGCATACCCGCCGATCCTGCTAGTAGCTTGCGCGCTTTGCTAGATGAGGAACTTCGCACTCAAGTTATAGCAGCCAACAAAGCTAACCCTGCTTTGGTGAGGAGTAATCTCGATGGTACTGGTCATGAATTCTATGTGGGTCGTGAGAAGCAAACAGATTTGATTAACTTCTTGTTAGCACTGGATGACGATCCTGGGCGTTTTTAAGTTAGCGTGGTTTGCAAAGTTGCCAAGAACCTCGCTCTGGTCAACACAGATTTGGGTGTTGTTCTAGTTTTTACAAAGCAACTTTTGTACTTATTTTGTTTGTATCCTCAAAACAACCATCAAAAGCGATCGCGTCGGCTACTGTATCCTTGGGCTGCTGACGAATGACTTCGGTTCCTACTTTTGTCAGGGTATAAACCAGTTCTTCAACCCACTTATTTTCAATAATGGCAACAATGGCAGAACTACCAGGAACCATAGAGTCCCCAATTTCTCTAAGTTCTCGGTTGTCAAACCCCAAATTTATCACTTTTCCACTAAAAGCACGGGGTGCGGTATCTAACACAATGCCTGCAATTGGCCCACCTGCAACAATGCCGATAATGGCACCTAAAATGCCACAAATACCCGCATCACTTTTAATTCCTACTGTTTGGGCTATCTCTTTCAGAGATAGCTTACCGTTTTGATTCTTAGTAATAACTGCTGCATTCCAAAGGCCAATAGTTTTTTCTTTTTTAAGTAGCTTTAGCTCCTCAAGTACTTCAGCAGCTTCTTTTTGGTCTCTAAAACAAGCAATGATTAGGCTAATAGGATTTTCCATAAGATCTGTCCTATTGTATGACTGTGTTTTCAAAATGTTCATCTATGCACTCCGTTGGTTTTCTGGCTAGTGCAATTGCTTTAAAGAGATATTCAGACCGATACTTTCTATACCCCAAGGGTGCTGTCGTTGTCGAAGGTGGTAATGCAACTGTTTAGGTGATTGTTGCTTGCTTGTTTGATGATGTAATCTAGCGGGAACAAAAATGATCGTCACCACAATTACTTTGCTTGCATGGATAAATTGCATATGCGATTTATCATGCTTTGCTTTTATAGATAAAACCTTTAACATGGGTCTGGCAACCATTTGTTGATAAGGCATGGTACTTCAAAATTTTGATCTTATGAAAGGTGTGTATTTGAAGCTTGGTTATAATTATTTAGTCAGATAAATGGTAAATAAAGCAATAGTATGAGCAGGAATAATATTGTAAGCAACAAGTTATTTCTTCTATCCCTCATATTTTTTTATGAAAACCTTATAATTCAGGAAATATCCTTACCTATATAAGCTAAATGACAAAACAAAAATTACTAATTAATCAGGACAATGATTAGTATAGAGAATTTTGAATGATGGGTCTGTCAATTTTAGATTTTGGATTGAAAACAATCTACAATTACAAATCTAAAACACAAAACATGTTGACAGCATCTCTGGATATAGCTTTTGTAAAGCATCTTTCGCAATCATTTTGTAAATTCCTGTTATTTATCAAATTTAAATTTTTATTACATGAAACTCCTTCATTAACAGATATTAGAGAACACGTTTCATAATTTATGCGTATTGTCTGTGTTATTTTAGCTTGTAAAAATAAGCCAGTGATAAGGAATATATAAGAAATAAATAATAAAACATACCTAACAAATTTAAGCTTACTACAATCACATAACTCATGATTATAAATCAACAGAGTTCGATTTTATCATCTATTGTTTAGCATCAAATTTTGATAATCTTGTCAATTGTGGATTTTTGATTACGAAAGCTCTATTGAAGAAAATTTGAATTTTACATCTGTCGCAATCTTTCTTAAATTTGATATCACTAATTGATTGGAGTCAAATTTGCCTGCCGACTTTCTGTGAAAAATTTCTTCCTTGTCGCTCCTTGACGAGGAACCAGATGAGATTACTCCAGATATCGGATTCCTATTTCATTGTTGCGAAGCTAGCTACACCTTAAAGAGCTTGCTTTTCTATTGGCTGTTGCAGGACTGCCTATTGCCACATATCCCTGGGAAATATAGTAGTAAGGATGAACCATATGCCATGACTTGTCATTTTTTCGTGTTGAGAATTTGTGTGAAAATGACAAAAAAACATCTGATACACCTCATGTTTTTGCTGCTAGATGCTGCTATATCCTCTGTTCGTAACTATTTGCAGCGCCAGTCCAGAGTTAACCCCGGTGCGACCGGGGTTAACTTTTACCCAATTTTATGGGTGAGATTCACTGTTTCGGAATAGCCACTATGTGACTATAGTGACATAGGAAACGTTCAAGCCAGCCCCAGTGCCACTGGGGTTTTCCTTATGAAAGCATTAATCCTAGCGCCAATTTGTCATAACGTCAATCTGTTATTTTGTCCAATAAATTCTACTTCACAGTAATTTTAGGTTCAGAGTTTGCTAAGCAATAGCATTTTGCTTCTCAATAAATTATTGCCTGTTATCACAATATTTACTAGTGAATATCTTCATTTTAAGATTTGACTTAAGTTGTTTATTATTAGTAGTCGACTACACTAATTTTGGTAGGTTTGTAGTGTAGACGCTCGTAAGAGCAACTTCCCGTAGGTGGGCTTTAACCATCATTTATATCATGTCCGTTTGAAGACTTATCATATTCGTGGAGGCCGGTAATTGGTAATTGGTAATGGGTAATGGGAAAAACCAATTACTTGCTATCTACAAGACCAATCATATCGTAAGTAATTAGCCGGACTTGATATTAAACACGCCCATTGCTTAATACGAAATCCTTTAGCCTGTCAGAAATTTTGTGGCAGTCTATTAGGATATCTATAGCAAATATGATCACAAAAATATACAGCAAATATTATGATACCTGATGTTTGAATCTATGATTTGCAGATGTTGTACGCCTAGCCTGGATGAGGAGAACAGAAAGAATTTGGAGCATAGTTATGATTATTTGAGATTTCTAATATAGCTTTTTGGCAAAAACTCCCAATCCAAAATCTAAAATCTAAAATCCAAAATTGGTATTAACTTAGTTATGATTCCCAATTAAGTATGTCAGTAATTTGTTTGGGCAGTTTAATTGGGTTGAAAGGCTTGGCGATCGCCCCGACAATTCTCATCTGTTTAAGCTCTTGAGGTGAAAACCAGCTGGCTTTTGCGGTGATCAAAACAATTGGAATTGGTTGGATAAGTGGATGGTTTCTAAATTCTTGAATAACCCCAAGACCATCTGTTGCGAGCATTGGCATATCTAGAAGAATAGCATCGGGTCTTCTGATCAATAATGCTTCTTTAAGCATCAAAACTTCCAGCCCTTGACTGAGAGAGGAAACTGACAGCACATCCCAGCCACCAAGGCGACTTAAGCAAACTTGCAAAATCGCTCGGACAGAAGCTTCGTGATCGATGAGTAAAATGAGCTTACCAGACATGACTGAATTTACTTTAGGCCGCTCAAGAGCGCACCCAAAGGGGGATTTTGAAGATGGATTAAACTCTGTCACTGGGTCTTTCTAGGATTGAATTACTTTACACAGAAGAATAAAGCCAAAAACTAAGACACTTGTAAGCAATTTCTAAAACCAGTTGATTATCATTATCGCATGATTATTTGCTTTTGCTTTCTCAAGCTACCAGCCCAAAATTGCATTCACCTGATTCCAAACTGTCATGGGGTCAAACGGTTTGGTGATCACACCAGCAACTCCCATCTTGGCAAAGCGTTGGCGATCGCTCGGTAACACCTTAGCTGTAAGCAGTATAACTGGAATGGATTGCGTCGTTACATCCGAACGAAGACGATCATAAACCTGAAATCCATCCATATCTGGCATTGACACATCTAGGAGAATAGCGTCTAGGGGTTGTTCAGTTTTTGCTTTGAGTAATCCTTCCTCACCTGACTCAGCCAGGAAGGCTTTCCAGCCTGCAAATTTTTCCAGGGAGACTTGAATTACTCTACGAATGTCTTTTTCGTCGTCTACAATTAAGACGCGTTTGATCATGCTTCCCCCCTCTTGAGCGGCAAGATGAAATAAAACGTACTTCCTTCTCCCAGTAAACTCTCTACCCAAATACGTCCACCATGTTGGTCAACAATACTCTTGCAGATGGATAATCCTAGCCCAGTTCCCCCTTTTTGACGAGAATCAGAAGCATCAACTTGCTGAAAGCGTCCAAAAATGCTTTCGAGCTTTTCTGGAGGAATGCCACGTCCTTGATCTTTAACGGCAAAGAGAATATGGGAATTAGGAAAGTGGGGAGATGGGGTGGTGGGGTGGTGGGGTGAAATCTTTCTCCCTATTTCCCTATCTTTCCATTTTTCCATCTCCTGATTTAATACTTCGGTACTTATCCAAACTGTACCACCCACAGGTGAGAACTTGATAGCATTACTTAATAAATTGATCAATGTTTGCACGATCGCATCTGGGGCTGCCCAAATTTGCATATTTGCAACCATGACGGAAATTTCCACCCGGGCTTCTTTGGCGATCGCCTGCACTGTCTCAATTGCTTGCTGTACCAGATCGGCGATTTCGCATGTTTCCATTACAAGTTGAGTTTTGCCAGACTCTAGTCGTTCGAGATCGAGGATGTCGTTCACCAAACGCACAAGGCGATCGCTGTTATTAAAAGCTATTTGCAGCATTTCTTTCGCTTGTTCGGGTTCATGATCAAAGATACCCGTTTCTAAAATTCCCAAAGAACCGCGAATAGCTGTTAACGGCGTGCGGAGTTCGTGACTCACAATCGAAATAAATTCATTTTTCATGCGATCAACTTTGTAGCGATCGCTAATATCTTGAATTTGAACAATAAAATAGAGCGGTTGTCTGTGTTGATCTTTGACAAGCGACACATTCAACAGAATATGGATCACATCTCCTTGCTTGTGCAGAGATCGTTTCTCTACTTGATAGAGACGAATGTTATTCGCCAACATCTGTTGCATAGCTTCTAAACTAGCCTCGAGATCATCGGTATGGATGACATCCTTCAACGTGAGAGTAAGCATTTCTGCTTCAGTGTATCCAGCAATTTCACACAGGGAATGATTCACCTTGAGAAATTGTCCCTGTGGTGAAACTAATGCCATGCCGATGGGCGCAGCATTAAAGGCCTTACGGAATCGCTCTTCACTCTCGCGTAGGGCCCCCTCGGCTTGCTTGCGAGCGGTGATATCCAGTGATGTACCAATCAGTTTTATCACCTGTCCTTGTGCATTCACCAACGGCTCTCCACGGGAATCCAGGTAACGAATTGAACCATCTGGCAACACAATTCGTAGATCAAAGGCATAGGGAATACCTTGGGTAATTGCCCGTTCAATATGTTGTTTTAGAATCTCTCGATCCTCAGGATGCACCCTTACGAGCAATTCAGCAAAGCTTGGTTCCCCTTGATCTATTTCTATTCCCCAGTGATGGAACGTTGTTTCTGACCAATTGATCTGCTGGCTTTGGAGATCAAATTCCCAACTGCCGATTTGGGCAACTTTTTGAGCCATTGCCAGATGTGCTTCACTACGGCGCAATGCATCTTCAGCCTGTTTGATATCGGTGATGTCTATACCTACGCCATCCCAAACTGTCCGACCATCCCGCAAGCGTCGGGGCGTTGAGCGCACATCTAACCAGATAATGTTTCCTCGTAAGCTGCGAAACCGCATCTGCATCTCAAAAATACACAGCGTTTTGAGAGATTTCAGGCCTAACTTTTGGCGGACAGGTTTGTCTTCTTCATGAATTAAGTTCCTGAGAACATTAGCATCCTGGATTATTGCTTCTGGCTTCAGCCCAATTAGGTCTTCAATTCCGGCACTAATGTAGGAGAAGTAAACTCCCTGATCTGGAACATGAACAATTTGGAAAATGAATCCTTTAGGCAGATTGTCCCCGATCGCCCGTAGTATTGCTTGGCGTTCCTGCAATACTAATTGCATCTGTTTGCGTTCAGCTAATTCAATTTGTAACTGATAATACAGATCTGCTTGATGAATGGCGATCGCTAACTGGTTGCTGATTTGCTGTAAAAACTCTGCCTCAGATGCTTGCCACTGGCGGTAGTGGGAGCAGGCGTGAACTATGAGCAATCCCCAAACCTTTGTGGAAGAATCTTCCAAGGTTTGGACAATGGGCGCAACTACTTTCGATTTCACCCCAATTTGCTGCATAAACTCAACCAGACACGCCCCCCACTCATCCTTGGCCACATCTGGTAAAATACGAGGGTTTCCTTGGCGATAGTACTCATAACAGTCATCAGGGAAACATTCGTCGACCCAACGCATTTGATGTGTCATGGGATACTCTGGAACCACGGCTTCCTCGATTATCTGTCCGGAACCATCTTGATTTAAGCGGAAGATCAATACGCGGTCGGTCTGGAGAGTTCGCTGGACTTCGACTACTGTAGTTCTCAAAATTTGTTCCAGGTCGAGTGATTGACGAATGTGCTGAGTAATGGTATTGAGTAGGCGTTCCTGTTCTGCTTGTAATTGCAAAGACTGCTCCAGTTTTTTCCGCCTGGTAATGTTGAAGCAACTGCCAATCAAACGATAAATTTGCCCATCCTCGTTTTGCAACGGACTCAGGTTCGTAATCCACCAGGTTTCTTTGCCTTTAAATACTAGACGCTCTTCATAAGTGATTTGTTCTTTAGCGATGATGCAGGCACGATAACGAGCAGTCACAGCCTGTGCATCTTCTGGTGAAAACACTTGTTCGGGGGTTTTGCCTGCAACTTCTGCTGATAAAAGTCCAGACATACGCTCGTGGGCGGGGTTAATGCCAACATAGCGAAAGCTGCCATCTTCTAGCACATCAACGATACACACCCCAGCAGCAATGCCTTCGTAGATACTGCGTAAAAACTGTTCACTTTCTCGTAGCGCTTCCTCTGCCCGTTTGCGGTCAGTGATATTTCGCGCAATGCTCAGAACTGTTGCAACGGAACCATCCTCAGCCAATTCCGGAACCAGACGACAAAGCCAATAACTTATTCCTTCAGGACAGGGAAACTCAGCTTCATAAATCTGCTCCTGTTTGGTCTCAAACACATGCTCTAAGGCTGCGTGCCATGGGTTGACAATGGTTTGGGGGAAACCCATTTCTAACTCAGTCTTACCAATCCACTGTGCTGGCGGAATGCCTGTTTCTAGTTCAACACGAGGATTGATATAGCAAAAGCGATACTCTCGATCAACTCGAGAAATCACATCCGGGGCATTTTCCACTAATGCCCGAAATTCTTGCTCCCGTTGACGCAAAGCTTCTTCAGCACGTTTACGCTCAGTGATATCTTCTGTTAATCCGATGTAGCGTAAAAGGTTTCCTGTTTGATCAAAAATTGGAAACACTTCGGCAAACATCCAGCGAATTGTGCCATCCGATTTAATAATCCGATATTCTCGCTGAGCATGTTTGCCTTGATACTGTTGATCGAGAGACTGCAATACTGATGGGCGATCATCTGGATGCACCACCTCTAGCCAGGATCTGGAATTTTGATAAAGGCTCTCACAAGTTAGTCCGTAAATCTTTTCATACCCAGGACTAATATAAAGAAACTGTTGAGAATCCGCAGACCAGACAAAGAAAAGTTGGTTAATATTTTCTACAATTTCACGAAATCGCTCTTCACTTTCTCGTAAGGCTGTTTCGACTCTTTTGCGCTCAGTAATATCTCGAATCAGCCAACGTAGAGCAACCAGTTTGTCAGCATCACGCACAGGAGCAACTGTAATTTCAACCGGAAAAGGCTCACCCTGACGGGGTTGCAGGCTTAGTTCCCAGGTTTGTTTGTCTGGCAGCGAGGATAAATGATTTAATTGTGTCCGAAATGTCCGACGAGCAGATGCTGGAATAAAACTAACTAAGAGTTTGCCAACTAAAACTCCCAATTCTACAGAAAGTAGCGTTGCGATCGCATGGTTTGCTTCTAAAATTCTCCCTTGTGCATCTGTAACTAGGTATCCATCCGGGGCAAAGTTAAACAAATCTTCATAGCGCTGTTGCTCAATCAGCAACTGGTGATTCTGTTCTTGCCATTCTTCCTCAATTACCTGTAGATCCTCGAGAGTGCGTTGCAACTCCTGATTTACTGCTTCTTGGTTAGTGCTGTATTCTTCTAATTTCCTGTAAGCTTCCTGTAATGCTTGCTCTGCTTGCTTATGAGCAGTGATGTCAACTGCAACCATTGTCACGACCCAGCAACCCCCTGTTTGATCCCAGCGAGAAGTTAAGGTCTCTGTAATCCATCGTAGAGAGCCATTTTTGTGATAGAAACGATACTCTACTGTCAGCGCTTCTCCTTTGGGGATCGCTGTTGACCGCTGTTCAATAATAGCTGCCAAATCTTCGGCAGGAACCCGTGATGACCAAACTGCCGGAGTAAATTCTTGGGGAGTATAGCCAAAAACGGTTTCACAGCCTGTAGAATGGTAATCAGGCTCCCAAGTGCCGTCAGGGTAAACACGAAAACTGGCAATTGAAGCTTGGGCGGAGTTGAGGATATCTTTGAGTTTCGCTTTCGATGCTTGCAACGCTGCTTCTAGTTGCTTGCGATCGCTAATATCTTTGCCAATCCCGACTGTCCAGCCATTACTCAGTCGGATATTTGCCCAGGTCGTATCCACGTAGCGATCGTCCCGACACCTGGTTTTGAAATCCTGCCATTTTCCAGTCGCCGCCTGGATATGTTCCTCAACCCGCTGACGTTGTTCCAAATCAGGATAGCACTCTGCTAAGAAATCACTCTCGCGAATTTCCCTCAAAGACCAACCTAGAACACGCTCATATTCCCGGTTAATTAATACAGTTTGACCCGTTTGATCCCGAAGTTTCAACATTACAGGCATGTGGTCAAACAGCGTTTGCAAAATTTCGTGCTGCTGCTGTAGTTTTTCTGTGCGTTCGGCAATTTGAGCTTCTAGAGTTTGATTATATTTGGCTAAGAGTTTCTGTGCTTGTTTGCGTTCGGTAATGTCGGTAAAAGCTGTGATCGCATAAATGACTGCGCCTGTCTCATCAAAGATGGGAGTTGTCAAAACTTCTAAAGGCACAGTTTTATCAGCTTGACGCAACTCCATATCATCAATTTTGACGGATTCACCTGCAAAAGCACGCACAATGGGCAGTTGGTCAGTGGGGTAAAGCTGATCACTTCCAGCTTGATAAACTTGAAAAACCTGTGATAATTGCTCTGTTGTGACTTCTAGTGGAGCGGTGATCCCCAGAAACTGCTGTGCCTTGAGATTGCTGTAAATGAACTCACCATTGGTATTGTGTGCTGTCACTCCTATCGGCATCGCTTCAAGAATCTGATTTAGTCGATGCTCTCTGGTGCGTAATTGTTGTTCACTTTCACGCAATTGGTTGTACAGTTTGGCATTGTGAAGTGAAATTGCTGCCTGGGCAGATAGTAGTTTTATTACTTTTAATTGCTCTTTTGTAAATACCCCATTAGTAATATTATTTTCCAGATATACAATGCCGAGCAATTCTTCTTGATGAAGCAGTGGCACACACAAAATAGATTTAGTTTGGTGTTGTTGAATATAAGTATCATTAATAAAGTTGCCCTCACGGGTAGCATCATCCACAACTACACTTTCTAAGGTCTGGATCACATAATCAATCACCGATGCAGGTAGGTGATCAGCAATCGCCAGAGATTGCAATACAATGATTTGCTCGTTTGTGGCAATATCTATTGTGCCAGAGGCTGCGATCGCCCATTTTTCTGTGCTTGTTGATGCTGTTTGGCAAGGCAAAATTAAATAACCCGTTTGTGCTTGAGCATTCTCAATCAGAATTTTCATCAAGACACTGAGCGATCGCTCGAGTTCAATTTCACTCGCAATTGCCTGATTTGCTCTAATAACAGCTTCTAAATCTGTTGAAGTGTGGCTGTCGGCTGCTGATAGTTCAGATCGTAACTGGGGATATTGTGTTTCTAACTCTTTTATTTTTGCCCTTGCATCTAAGCGTGTGTAAGCGTAGTGTGCCTCTTTTATGTAATTCTGAGCAAACCTCAACCTACCCCGCTCGAGATAAAACTTCGCAGCTAATTCATACGCTAAAGCTTCTGTTTGCAGAGATCCATTTGCTTTTGCTGTATCGATCGCTTGTTCATAATATTCTTCTGCTTCAGTAAATTTACCCAGAACTTGCGCTTTCTCTGCCTCAGCCAGTAAGTGTGATGGGGATTTGCTCATGTTCTCCTACACTTGGATACACAAGGGAAATGGGAGTTGCGGAGATTAGAATAGCCATGTCAATTAGGGAATTACACGCTGATTTTATTTACAAAGGATACAAACAGTAGGTATTACACCCTCTTGCCTTTGCAGTATAAAGTGCTTGATTGGCGGTCGCAATCAAATTTCTATAAGATTTTTCTGGGGTTGGTATAGCACCTGTGATACCGAAACTTAAGGTGATGTGGCTATTTCTGGTCAAGGAGGGATGGGAAATTTGCAGAGTAGCGATCGCCTGCTGAATTCGCTCTACGACCTGCAACGCACTATCCAAAGACGTATCTGGCAAAACAATCATAAATTCGTCTGCACCAGATCGGGCCACTAAATCGCGGCTAGGGTCAATGCATTGGCAAATCGTCCGGGCTACTTGTTGCAAACAAGTATTCCCAGTTTGATAGCTGTAGTGATAATTATAAGCCTGAAAATGATCGATATCACAGATAATTAAACAAAGCCAACTTCGTTTGTGGATGAGGCGTTGCCATTGCTGCTCCAGGAATTCAGCCAAATAGTGACGACTTGCCACTTGAGTTAATAAATCAATTTTTGTTTCTTTTGGAGATACTTGCAATTGCTGTTGCTGGCAGCGCAGCAGTTGTTGTTGCATTCGAGTTCGTTCAATCCGGCTCAGTACACGAGTCACTAGTTCTGGTCCAACGATAGGCTTAGCAATGAATTCATCTGCTCCGGCTGCAAACACTTGCTGAATAGAGCTAGTACTAGTATGAGCAGTGACAACGAGTACGGGCAAATCTGCGTATTTTGAGTCTTGCCGCACAACCCGACACAGTTCAAATCCATTAAATTTGGGCATTTCCAAATCTAACAGCAGCAAATCTGGTTCGGTAGAGATTAACACTTGCCAAAACTGTTGCGGATTGCCAACACATGTCACCTGAACTCCCCAAGGTTGCAACAGAGCTTTTAAGGCTTTCAGTTGCACCGGGTCATCATCAACAATCATCACTTTGGCATTGGGGATAGTGGGTGATGGCAAAATTTTGGCGATCGCCTCAAATACCTCATCTGTGGTGGTGGGTTTGACAAGATAACGACCCATTCCCAAACGAGCAACGGTAATTCGAGTGTCTAAACGATCTTCCTCGGCTAGGGTAAGTACTGGAATTGCCGGAAAATGTACTTTCAACTTTTCCAGTAAAGTTAACCTCGCCGCCATGGAATTACGATCAAAACTGACTAAAATCACACTAGGAGGATTGTTGGTGATTTGATGCAGTGGAGTTGACTTGTCAGCAATCTCGATTTGCAGTCCTCGCATGGGTGCGGCTTGTCGTAGTGACTCACAGAAAAGATGGTCATCGTCAATCACCAATACTAAAGGCATGATCCCGGTTTGTGGCTGGGAGATCATACCAGAGACTGGTGACTGATCGATTTCTTGTTGCAACTGTGCTAGCAGTTGCAGAAATTGGTTCAATTCTTGCTTGCCAAATTCAGATTTCTCTGTCAATAGATGTTCAATGGCTCGCGCTAACTCTGAGCCTTTAGCATATCCAAACGTCCCTAAACCACCTGCTAATCGATGTGCTTCGTCGATGACATGTTCTCGTTGTGCAGAGTCAAAATTGCCAACCTGGAGCGATCGCACGGCTTTTTCCAAAACTTCAATTCTTTCTGCCAATGAAGCCTGAAAATCCTTTGCTACCTCCTCAATCAGACCCAAGCCCTCTGGCTCTAGATCAGTCTGTTTCTCATCTTCCGGTTCTGCTTGATCTTGTTTCTCTTGTATGTCTCCGTTTGGTGCAACCTTTAATCGGTATCCCAACCGATACACTGTCTCAATTAGCTCCTCCATTATCCCCGCTGCTTTCAGTTTACGCCGCAGGTCTTTAATCAAGTTCGTCACCGCAGCATCTGTAGGTGATTCATCAATTGACCACAGGTGATCAATAATGGCGCTACGGCTAAAGATGCGTTGAGGATACCGTAAAAAAAGCTCTAGTAAACTGTATTCCTTGGGGCTAAGGGTAATGAGTTGTTGCTGATAAGTTACTTGAATCAAGTTTGGATCGAGACACAATTTTCCCCATTGCAGAACTGAAGAAGACATTGCAGTTGCTTGACGACGCAACAAAGCACGAATTCGCGCTATCAGCTGAGAAGGTTCGCAGGGCTTTGTTACATAATCGTCTGCTCCCATATCTAGACCGACAACAACATCCTCGTCTGAGTCTTTTGCTGTTAGCATGAGGACTGGGGTTTGGCATCTCTGCTCACGTAACTTACGACATATACTCAATCCATCGAGTTTAGGAAGCATAACATCCAGCACGATGACGGCGTACTCTCCTTGGATAGCTAATTCCAATCCAAGTTGACCGTCTGTGGCAAGATCGACGGTATATCGATAGGCAATCAGTGTGGTTGAGAGAAATTCACCTATAGATAGATCGTCTTCGACTAATAGAATTTTCATGAAGGACTAACCTTCACTTACAACCAATCATAAAAACTCCTTAGCAATTTATCTAAAAAATCCTGCGAGCGTGAATCTATCTACAGAGTTATTTTTGTTAGTAATCTCATATACAATTCAAGCCAAAAAGCTCTATAGCAAAGGAAAAAAGATAGTTAGATACTTACACATTTTTTTGAATCAATAAAAAACTTAAGCAAACTACAACTAAAGATAAAAATGAATGTTCTATATCTGGGAGTTTCGTCGAGCGACAATCTGCTTTGGTTGTTAATATCAAGCAAATATATGGTTGCAACCATGTAGTTACACAGATAATAAACCATAAGGCTTTATTATGATAAATATATGAAAATACCAATAAATTTGTCATATCATATCGGAGCAAATAATTAAAGATAATTCAATGAGCAAAACTGCATAAAACCATAAAATTTTTAATAATAAATATATCTATTTGTTTGGTATATTTATTATTCTGGAGTTACAGGTTTTTATTTTTTAAAATAAAAATTATTATTAATTAATTACCTCAATATCAAATGTTATTTTCCCCTAGATGATATATTTGAGTATCTGAAATGAATCATATACAAATGAATATCGTAACGAAGTTTGTAGACTGAGAAGTTAATATTTTGAATCAGATCTAAGATTATTAATTGTTTAACTTTAAGTTTCTCTAAACAGAGGAGTTGAAGTTAGAATGAGCATGTACATAAAATGAATAAAATAAATTAATCTAGCCAATTATATCAATTTAAGTAGATACGCATCTATCTACAGATATATGGAAAACCAAAAAACAAAACGTATTCGCGGTGTCATCTTAACTGCCATAGGGTTGAAGCGTTTACAAGCTGCGATTGAGTTAGCAGAAGTACAAGAAAACAATGGAGAACGTTTTACTCAAGAAGAACTCAGTGAGCGGATGAAAGTATCT
>Ga0073934_10003081_pt1 | contig 31884 bp, 29 predicted proteins | sample LarsenN4metaG_FD_76834 | JGI IMG/M metagenome (GOLD analysis project Ga0073934, IMG submission 76834) | Hot spring sediment bacterial and archeal communities from British Columbia, Canada, to study Microbial Dark Matter (Phase II) - Larsen... ...
ACGGCGTGCGCGTTGAGCTGCGAGCATTGCAAAATGAGCGTGCTCAAGGGCATGATGGCGTTGCCGTATTTCGATGGCTCATTATTCGAGTTGTGCGCCAGCCTATCCGAGGGCGGCGCACGTGGTGTGTTGATTTCAGGCGGCAGCGACAAGCAGGGTCGCGTGCCGCTGCTGCATCACATTCCCGACATGATTCGTGCGCGCCGCGAATTTGGACTCGCCATGCGCGTTCACGTGGGCTTGCCGGATCTGGAAACTTGTGAAGCCCTGGCCGAAATCGGTATTGACGGCGCGATGATCGATGTCATCGGCCATCGCGACACGATTCGCGAAGTTTATCATCTGGATTCAACGCCGGAAGCTTATGAAACCGCGCTCGAGCATCTCGAGTGCAACAACGTCCCAACCGTGCCGCACATCATTCTCGGTTTGCATTTTGGCCGGATGTTGGGCGAATGGCGCGCGCTGGAGATGATCGCGCGGCATCCGCCGAAAATTTTGGTGCTCGTTATCTTGATGCCGCTCAATGGGACGCCAATGGCGATCACCAAGCCGCCATCTCTCGACGAGATCGGTAAATTTTTTGAGGCCGCGCGCAAGGCTTTGCCCGCCACGCCGGTGATGTTGGGCTGCGCGCGTCCGCTTGGGCAAATCAAATTTGATATCGATCGTTTGGCAATCGACGCCGGTTTGAACGGTATTGCGTATCCGGCGGAGGGCATCGTCGAATATGCGCGGCAAAAAAGATTGATGCCGAATTTTATTAATGCGTGTTGTGGTGTGATGTGGTGATTCTGTAGTTGCGCCTTCAGGCGCTGGAACGTATTTAGGCGTAAGCGTGTAGTAATGACTTTTAAATCTTCGAAGCTTGAATGTCAAAATTCATAAAGGTCTACTACAAAAGCTCTTTTCATAGGAATGAACCGACAGATCGGAAATCCAAATGTTAGATCGTCCCAAACTCATCTGCCCCGATTGTGGCGAAATGGTTGATGCCACAAATCAACGCCGCCATTCAGTTCATGAAATACCCCGCCGTGAATTTTTGCAAAAGGCGGGAAAAGTTGCTGTCGCCGTTGCCGCCTCGCCGTTGCTCAATTTTGCTTCGCCAATCTATGCCAGCGAAACGGGCGAGACGGCGGAAACGATGGTGAAGCGTTTGCGCGACACACTCACCGAAACGCAGAAAAAAGCTATTCTCTTGCCCTGGAGCGATCCGCGCCGCCTGCGCGTCGAAAACAATTGGCGCGTGGTGCCCCAACGTCTCGGCGAATTTTATTCGAGCGAACAGCAGGTCATCATTCAGGAAATTCTGAAAGCCGTGACCAGTGAAGAAGGCCATGAAAAAATTCTGCGTGCCATGCAGGACGACATGGGCGGCCTCGGCAATTATTCCGCCTGTCTTTTCAGCGATGGCAGCGAGAAATTGGCGTTCATGCTCACCGGACGCCATCAAACCATCCGAGCGGATGGCGGCGCGGAAAAGAACGCGGTGTTCGGCGGGCCGATTTTCTATGGTCACGCAGTGACGTTCTACGAGCGGCCCGATCATCCTGGCAATGTGTGGTGGCATCAAGCGCGGCTTGCGAGCAAAGTCTTTGACGCACTCGATGGCAAGCAACAGAAGCAGGCGCTCGTTCTGCGCGGCTCACCACCTGACAGTCCGGCAAGTATTCAATTGCAGGGAGAGAAAGGCGCGTTTACCGGCATTCCGGTGAGCGAGCTTTCGCGCGATCAAAAAGCTTTGGTCGAAGAAGTGATCGGAATTTTGTTGGCGCCGTATCGCCAGTCGAACGTTGAACAGGCCATGACCGCCATCAAAATCAACGGCGGCGTTGACAAGCTGCATCTCAGTTTTTACCAGGATGGCGATCTGCCGGACAAAGACGGCATCTGGGATCGCTGGAAGCTCGAAGGCCCTTCCTTTGTTTGGTATTTCCGCGGCTCGCCGCACGTTCACACGTGGATTAATATTGTAAGCAATGCTACGATATAAGACGTAAAGCGTAATTCGTTAAGCGTATGTGTTAACAAAAAATTTACGTTTTACGTCTTTACGTTTTACAACCCGAATTTTTTATTATTGGAAGCATCGGATTATGCGAATCGCCTACATCGCAGCCGGCGCCGGTGGAATGTACTGCGGCAGTTGTATTCACGACAACACGCTGGCCGCCGCGCTCATTAAAAAAGATCACGAAGTCGCCCTCATTCCGACCTACACGCCGCTGCGCACGGATGAAACGAATGTCACCGTCGATAAAATTTTTTACGGCGGCATCAATGTTTATTTGGAGCAAAAATTTTCGCTGTTTCGCCACACGCCGCGGTTGTTGGATAAAATTTTCAACCGTCCGGCTCTGCTGAATTGGGTCTCGCGTTTCAGCGCTTTAACCGATGCGAGAGAATTGGGCGCGCTCACGGTTTCGATTCTTGAAGGCGAAGAAGGGCGCCAGCAAAAGGAATTGGTCAAACTCGTCAACTGGCTGAAAGAATCGTATCGCCCTGAAATTGTGCAACTGACCAACTCGATGTTTTTGGGAATGGCGCGCGAAATCAAAAAAGCGTTGGGCGTTCCCGTGCTTTGCGCGGTGCAAGGCGAAGATATTTTTTTGAAAGATCTCATCGAGCCGTACAAATCGCAAGCGCTCCAATTGCTGCGCGAACGGGCGCGCGACGTGGATGGTTTCATTGCGACCAGCCAGTATTACGCCGACTTTATGGCGAAATTTTTGCAAGTTCCCATAGAAAAGATGCACGTGGTGCGGCTCGGCATCAACTTGCAAGGTCATGGCTCGGCGCAAAACCTCAACGGCAGCACGGCTTTTATCGTGGGCTATTTGGCGCGCCTCTGTCCGGAAAAAGGCTTGCACTTGCTTGTCGAAGCCCTTCACCAGCTCACGCAGAGGCTCGGCAAGAACGCCATCCAGCTCAAAGCCGCAGGTTATTTGAGCGCGCGAGAACGCCGTTATTTTGAAAACCTCGTCAAGCAAATCGACGCGTGGGGATTGAGCGAGGCTTTCCATTATTATGGCGAAGTCAATCGCGCTGAAAAAATAGATTTTCTCAATAGCCTGCACGTTCTCTCCGTGCCCACGACGTACCAAGAACCGAAAGGGCTTTTTGTTTTGGAAGCGCTGGCCAATGGTGTGCCGGTGGTTCAGCCAAATCACGGCGCGTTTCCGGAGATGATTTCATTAACTGAAGGTGGTATCTTGGTAGAACCTAATTCACCACCGGCAATTGCCGAAGCAATCGAGAAATTGATGCACGACGCGCGGCTTCGCGAACAGTTAAGCCAACAAGGAAAGTCGGCGGTGCAGCGACTATTTAGTGATAACGTAATGGCAGAAGCAACGATTGAAGTTTATCAAAAGTATTTGGCTCGTAGTGACGCCTTCTCCGCCCCGCATTCAAAAAACGACAAGGAAGCGGAGCGGGGTAGGCATTCACTTTCCGTTATGGCTAACGCCTAAAGGCGTCACTATGAACCATTTTTCAAACGGAGGATTTAATGCCCGACACTAACGCATCACCATCAAGTATGACGTGGTTAATCTTCGCATTGATGACGGTTTTCTCTTGGGGACTGTACGGCGTGTTTTTGCATTCCGGCCAGATGGCGATGGGCGATCCCGTCAACGGACGCTACAAGGCATTTCTGTTTGTCGGCATTGCTTATTTGATCACGGCTGTAGTCGGCCCAACGATCATGTTGCTTGCCAATGACGCTGCGTGGAGCATTCCGGCAAAAGGGATGACGTGGTCGTTGCTCGCCGGCATCGTCGGCGCTTTGGGCGCTTTCTGCGTTTTGTTGGCATTCGGCGCCAAAGGCACGCCGAGCGTGGTGATGTCCATCGTCTTTGCCGGCGCGCCCATCGTCAACGCCATCGTCGCGTTAGCTTTGCATCCACCGGCAGGTGGTTGGAGCGCTTTGCGGTGGCAATTTATCGCCGGCATTTTATTGGCGGCGCTCGGGGGGTATCTGGTGACGCTGTATCGACCTGGATCATAATAAACTCGTACTCGTACCCTTGCTCATACACCTACTCGCTTTTTAAAAGCTGTAACAGCGAGTAGGAGTAAGAGTACGAGAAAAAATACAATTATTTTAAGCTGTTGGATCGCGCATGCCCCACGAATTTCACACCAAACGCCGAATCGAATTTGCCGACACCGACATGGCGGGCATCGTGCATTTTGCCCGTTTTTTTGTTTTCATGGAAACCGCCGAGCACGAATTTCTGCGCTCCTTGGAAACCAGCGTCGCCGCCAAGCTCGACAACCTGCAGCTCGGCTGGCCGCGCTTGGCCGCTTCATGCGAGTATTTGAGTCCGGCCAAGTTTGAAGAAGTTCTTGACCTCCGCGTATCGGTCGCGAGAAAAGGCAACAAGTCGATGACGTACCAATTTGAATTCCGGCGCGGCGAGGTTTTAATCGCACGCGGGCAGATGAGCTCGGTGTGTTGCGTCGTCGGCGCGGAGGGAAAACTTAAAGCCATTCCGATACCGGATTTTATCGCGAGCCAGATTCAAGAAGCGCCGCCGTCGCCATCCTAAAACTTGATCGCTGCGATTTTGTTTCGTCTCTACCATTTCGTCTCTACTTCGGGCTTGACTATCATCGTGAACGTGATTATATTGAAACACAAACGATTGGGCTGATTTCATATTTTTATGCGGTTTAAGCCATGGCAACAACAACTGTAAATACGATTTATCCACGCGAGCCGTACCTGCTCGAAAACGACAATCGGGAAGAATACCTTCCAGAATCGGATGGGAAACCTATGGCCGAGACTGATACTCATCGCCGATACATGCTGGATTTAATCGATGCGTTAGAAGAGCATTATCGCGATGACAAGTGGACTTATGTTACCGGCAATATTTTTGTTTATTATCCGGATGAAACCGGCAAACTGCAACCCGTCTCTCCGGACATTTTTGTGGTGCACGGCGTCGAGAAGAAAGACCGGCGCATTTACAACATCAAGGTGGAAGGCAAAGTGCCGGAAGTGGTGCTTGAATTGACCTCCACCAGTACCAAAATGGAAGATCTCGGCAACAAAAAATTTCTCTACGCCAGTCTGGGGGTGAAGGAATATTTTCTCTTTGATCCGTTAAGCGAAACGATGCACCCGATGTTGCGAGGCTTTCGGCTTGAAGACGGCGATTACATGCCAATCGTCGGAACCCGTTTGTATAGCGAAGTGATGGGACTCGAGCTGAGATTGGATGAAGGCAAATTGCGCCTCTACGATCCTAAAACTTCAGCTTATTTGCTAACGCGAGAAGAAGCTCACGCGGCGCGGCGGGCCGCTGAAGCTGCAAAGCAAAAAGCCGAAGCTGCAAAGCAAAAAGCCGAAGCTGCAAAGCAAAAAGCCGAAGCTGCAAAGCAAAAAGCCGAAGCTGCAAGGCAAGAAGCTGAAGTTGCAAGGCAAAAAGCTGAAGCAGAAACGAAAAAAGCCGAAACCGAAAAGCAAAAAGCCGAAGCGGCAAGATTGACTGCGGAGGCGAAAGCCGCGCAGGAATCAGCCGCGCGGCAAGCCGCTGAAGCGGAGTTGGCACGTCTGCGCGAGGAGTTGGCGAAAAACCGTGACAAAAAAATGTAACCCCTCCCACTCAGCAGAAACCTGAAACGCCACTTGTTCTTTTGCATCGGACAAATGGCGTTTTGTTTTATTGTTTTCATAACTCGCGATCACTGATCCTGGAGCAAGTGCAAGCGTCATGGCTTCGCAAAAACAAAATTTCATTTCGCTCAAAGTAAATGATGTCCACAAGCATTTTAATAACGCTCAGCGCCGCATTGACGTACTGCACCATATCTCATTTGAAATGGCCGCCGGCCAGGCGCTTGCCATCACCGGCCCGTCCGGATCGGGTAAGAGCACGCTGCTGCATTTGATCGGCACGTTGGATCAGCCGTCTTCCGGCAGCATCGAAATCAACGGGCAAACGCCCTTCTCGTTGCCGGAGCCGGAATTGGCGCGCTTCCGCAATCAAATCGTCGGCTTCGTGTTTCAAGATCATCATCTCCTGCCGCAATACTCGGTTTTGGAAAATGTGCTCATTCCCACCCTGGCGTTCAAAAATAAAAATGGCAATCCGGAAAAACACGCGCGTGAGTTGTTGGAGCGCGTCGGACTCGCGCATCGTCTCGAACATCTTCCCGCCGAGCTTTCCGGCGGCGAGTGCCAGCGCGTGGCGATTGCGCGCGCGTTGATCAATCGCCCCAGTTTATTGCTCTGCGATGAACCGACCGGCGATTTGGATCATGCCAATGCTCAGACCGTGGCCTCGCTGCTGCTGGAACTGCATCACGCCGAGCAGAACATTTTGATCGTGGTCACGCACAGCCTCGAATTGGCCGCGCGCTTGAATCGGCGCTTCGAATTGAGAGAAGGCACATGCGTCGAAGTTTGATTTATTATTGGCGCATCAACCTGGCGGTGATGGTCGGCGCCGCTGTCGCCACGGCGGTGCTCACCGGCGCGCTTTTGGTCGGCGATTCGGTTCGCGGCAGCCTGCGCGATTTGACGCTCGAACGCCTCGGGCAAATCGATGAGGCGTTGGTTGCCGATCGCTTTTTTCGCCAGGATTTGGCCGCCATTCTCGCCGCTTCCGAACGATTTAAAGATCAATTTGAAAACGCTGTTCCTGCCATTATACTGACCGGCAGCGCCGTCCACGCCACGACGAAAACCCGCGCCTCAACAATCAACCTGCTCGGCATCGATCAACAATTCCCTGCTTTTTTCGACCGCGATTCGCTGCAACATTGGAACGAGTTTTTTGTCCGAAGCGCCGAACAAGGCTTCCCGGCCATTGCCATCAACGAAGCTTTGCAAAAGGAACTGGGCGCCAAAGTCGGCGATCATCTTTTGATTTTCGTTCAACAGCAAACCGAAATTCCGCGCGAAACTTTGCTAGGCAGCCGCGAAGTCTCCGACGTCGTTAAAACCATCCGATTCAAATTAACCCACGTTATTCCCGATCACGGACTTGGGCGATTTGGCTTGCGGCCGCATCAAAACCTGCCACAAAACGCCTACGTCGCGCTTGCCAGTTTGCAAAAAGCGCTGGCGCAACCGCAAAAGGCCAACGCGCTTTTGGTCTCGCGCCAAAGCTCAGCCTCGACAGATTCTTCAAATCTTGCTCTGCAAGAAATATTGCGCGAAAATATTCAATTGCGTGATTTGGGGATTTCCATGCAGCAGCGCGAAAATTTTGTCACCATTGAAAGTTCGGAAATCATTCTCGACCCGATCATCGTCGAGGCCGTCAATGCGGTCACCGCCGAGTTGAATGCGCCGGCGCAGCCGATTTTAACATACCTGGCCAACACCATCGAACGCAATGGCAGCGTGATTCCTTATTCAACGATTTCAGCGACGACCTTTCCCGCGACAAAATCGTTTGGAGAACTCAACTTGACGAATGGCTTGCCGGTAACCGCGCTTGCCGATCATGAAATCCTGCTGAATCAATGGGCGGCGCAAGATCTCGGCGCAAAAGTCGGTGACACGGTGAAAGTCAGCTATTACGTGGTCGGAAAACGCGAGCAACTGGTGACGCGAAGCAGCGCGTTTCGGATTGCCGGCATAACCGCGATGACGGGACTCGGCGCCGATCACACGCTCACACCGGAATTCCCCGGCATTCACGATGCCGAAAACATGCAGTCGTGGAACCCGCCGTTTCCGATTGATTTGAATTTGATTCGTCCACAAGATGAAGCTTACTGGGATCAATATCGCGCCACGCCGAAAGCTTTTATTGCGCTGCATACGGGGCAACGATTATGGAGCAGTCGATTCGGCAATTTGACCTCGATTCGAATCGGCGTATCCGCTACCAACAAGAGTGATGCGCTTCGAGCGCAATTGCAGGTCGGTTTGCTGGCGAAAATCAAACCCGCGCAAATGGGTTATGTTTTTCAACCGGTGAAAGAACAAGGCCTGAAGGCAGCGGCAGGCGCAACTGATTTTGGCATGTTGTTCATCGGATTCAGTTGGTTTTTGATTGTCGCGGCGGCGCTTTTGGTGGGCATGCTCTTTCGACTCGGGGTGGAACAAAGAGCCAAGGAAATCGGAACTTTGCTGGCGCTGGGTTATCCGCGACGTGAAGTTCGTCGACAAATGTTGCAAGAAGGCGGGGTTCTGGCCGGAATCGGCTGCATGATTGGTTTAGCCGGCGCCGTGATTTATGCTTGGATTCTCATGTTCGGCTTGCGCACGTGGTGGATTGAAGCGATCGGCGCGCCGTTCGTGGTTTTGCATGTGAACCTGAAAACGCTCGGCCTCGGCTATCTCTCAGCGCTCGCCGTCACTTTGTTGGCGATTGTGTGGACTTTGCGGCAACTTCGAAAAGTGCCGGCGACGGCACTATTGCACGGCGTGACGACATCGGAGCGCATCACGTCATCACGTTTTTCGAAAATTGTTGCGTTGCTGGCGTTGGCCGGCGCCGTCGGCATGATGATTCTATCCGGTTTTGCAGACGAATCTTCCGCCGCCGCATGGTTTTTTGGCAGCGGCGCGTGTTTGTTGATTGCAGGTCTGGCCGCGCTCTCCCTGTGGTTTCGTGATTTGCGCCACCAGCGGTTGCGGCTCCTGGGTTTCACGAGAATCATCGCTCTGGCGATTGGTTACAGCGCGCGCAATCCCGGGCGCAGCATGTTATGCGCAACCCTCGTCGCCTGCGCTTGCTTCGTCATCGTGGCGGTTGCCGCGAATCGCGTCGACGTGGAAAAAGAACCGCTCGCCAAAGATTCGGGTACGGGAGGTTTCTCGCTGATCGCTGAATCCGACATTCCGCTTCATCACAATCTGAACACGAAAACCGGAAGGCAAGAGTTGGGCTTTGCCGAATCCGATACCGCGTTATTCAACCGCCTTAACGTTTTTCAACTGCGCCTGTTGCCGGGCGAGGAAGTGAGCTGCCTGAATCTCTATCAACCGCAGCAGCCGCGCGTTCTCGGCGTTTCCGCCGGGCAAATCGAACGCGGCGGATTTCAGTTTCGCGAGCTGATTGACCCCAAATTCAAGGCGAATCCCTGGTCTCTGCTCGAACAGGAAATCGCACCGGAAGTGATTCCGGCTTTTGGCGATTATAACTCGGTGCGATGGATCATGCATCTGGGATTGGGCAAGGACGTCGTGATGCGCAACGAATTTGGCCGCGAGATCAAGCTGCGGTTTGTCGGGCTTTTCGAGCGCAGCATTTTTCAACGCGAGGTGTTGATTTCGGAAGCCGATTTTCTCAAACATTTTCCCGGGGTCAGCGGCTATTCTTATTTTCTCATTGAAACCTCTTCAGCGCAAGCCGAAGCGGTTTCCGAGCGGCTCGAGCAGAATTTGCAAAATTACGGTTTTGATGTGTCGTCGAGCCGGGCAAAACTGGCTGATTTTCAAGTGGTGGAAAATACTTACTTGTCGATTTTTCAAACTCTCGGCGGGCTGGGATTGCTGTTGGGAACGTTAGGGTTGGGAATTATTTTGATCCGCAACGCCATCGAGCGGCGCGGAGAACTGGCGACCCTGCAGGCGTTTGGCTTTCGCCGCGCCACGCTGACCATGATATTGCTGATTGAAAATGGATTTTTGATTTTGATCGGAATTTTTATCGGCAGTTTTTCCGCGCTGATTGCGGTGGCGCCGCATCTTGCCGGCGGCAGCGCGCATCTGCCCTGGCTTTCACTCGGCGCCACGATTCTGTTGGTGTTCATCGCCGGTTTGCTCGCCAGCGCCCTATCGGTTTTTGCCGTCACGCGCATGGTCTTGTTAACGGCGTTGAAAGAAGAATGAATCAATTTTATTCCCACCGCCAACGGCTGCCCTGGGGACCATCTTCGATAATCACCCCCGCCTCTTTCAAACGATTGCGGATCTCGTCCGCCATTTTGAAATTCTTCTCCGCGCGAGCCTGTTGGCGCAGATCGAGCAGAATTTTCATGAGGCCATCAACCCGGCTTTGATCGACGCCGCTGGCGCGCGTTTCGATGACGCCGAGAAAGCTGTTCCATTCATCCAGAAGATTTTTTGCGCGGGCGAGAATGGACAGGTCGGCGGGGGAGAGGCTGGGGCGTTCGGCCCAACGGTTGGTTTCGCGGATGAAATCGAAAATCACTGCCATCGCCTCCGGCGTGTTGAAATCATCATCCATCGCCGCGATAAAATTCTCACGCGATTTGGGAATGAGATCAGCGAAATCTGTGGTCTCGCCGGAGAGTTGGTCGTGCTTCACAGCGCCGCTCGCTTCAAAATCGGCGAGGCGCCGGCGCAACAGATTATATGCAATATTCAACCGCTCCGCCGTTTTCACGGCATGTTGCAGCGGCTCCGGCGAAAAACTGATCGGGCCGCGATAATGCTTCATCAAAAAGAAAACACGAATCGCCGTGGTTGAAAATTTCTCCAGCACGTCGCGGGCGGTGCTGAAATTGCCGAGCGATTTGGACATCTTCTCGCCGTCGATGTCGAGAAAACCGTTGTGCAGCCAATATTTTACGAATGGCTTGCCGCTCATGGCCTCGCTTTGCGCAATCTCGTTTTCGTGATGCGGAAAAATCAGATCGATGCCGCCGGCGTGAATGTCGATGCTCTCGCCGAGATATTTCATCGACATCGCCGAGCACTCAGCATGCCAGCCGGGCCGGCCTTTGCCCCACGGACTTTCCCACCACGGCTCATCTGGTTTCGCAGCTTTCCACAACGCGAAATCGAGCGGATCGTCTTTCCGCTCGTCAACTGCGACACGCTCGCCGGCTCGCAGTTCATCCAATTTCTTCCCAGAGAGTTTGGCGTAATCCGGAAATTTGCTCACGTCGAAGTAAACATCGCCCTCAACGACGTAAGCCGTTCCGTTTTTGATCAGCGTGTCAATGAGATGAATGATGTCGTCGATATGCTCGGTGGCTTTGGGATAAACATCCGCCGGCTGCACGCCAAGCTTTTGAATGTCTTCGAAAAAAGCGGTGATATATTTCTGCGCGATCTCCTGCGACGACACGCCCAGCTCGTTGGCGCGGTTGATGATTTTGTCATCGATATCGGTGAGATTCATCACGAACCGAACCTGATAGCCGCGATAGCGCAGATAGCGGCGAAAAACATCGAAGACGACGAACGGCCGCGCGTTGCCGATGTGAAAATAATCATACACTGTCGGGCCGCAGAGATAAAATCCCACCCGGCCGGAATGCACCGGCACGAATTCTTCATTTTGACGGGTGAGGGTGTTGTGGAGTTTGAGGGGCATAGGAAGAAAAAAAATGTTTTTCTCGAGTTATTCAGTTTCTATACTTTGATAAGTTCTATAAGTCGTCGTGCTAGCTTTTCATCAACCCGATTATGAATTTTCCCATCAATCTTAATCGAGCTTCCGACAATTGCGCCATCCGCGACAGCGAGCAAAGCTTTGGCATTTTCCAAATTCAATCCGCTGCCAATCAACACGGGCCGATCCCCGGCCATTTTTTTCACCTCGCGCAAAAAATTGGCATCAACCGGCTTACCGCTGCCGGCGCCGCTGACGATGATGGCATCGGCCAGCGCGCGCTCAAAGAGATCGTCGATTTCCTGCGCGAGGTCGCGTTCGACCAGCGGCGCGGCGTGTTTCACGCGCACGTCGGCGAAGATCAAAACGTTTTCGGCTTGCAGTTGCTGCCTTTTGCGCGCAACAAGATGCGCCTGGCCGCTGATGAGGCCTTGATCCGTGACGCTCGTTCCGATCAAAACGTTGACGCGAATAAATTGCAGATCGGCGGCCGCGGCAATGGCCATCGCACTTTGCGCGTCATTTCGCAGCACATTGACGCCGACCGGAAGTTTGGTTTGTTGGCGAATGTGCGCAGCGACGACACTCATCGCCGCAACCGTTTCGGCCGACACATGATCGGGATAATACGGCGCGTCGCCCAAATTTTCAATGATCAACCCGGCGAAACCGGCTTCGAGTAAAATTTGTGCATCGTGCAAAGCGGTCTCGATAACGTCTTGCATCTTTCCGGCGTAATGCGGGCTGCCGGGCAACGGCGGCAAATGCAACATGCCGATGAGTGGATGTTCAGTTTTAAAGAGCTGCCGGAAACGATCTGCCATGATCTTGACTTCGATTTTTATATTTCAGCCCACTAAACACACGAAAAACGCGAAATTACTTTCGTGTATTTAGCGTGTTTCGCGGGCTAAAAAATTATTCAACAGCTCTTTGCACAAACTTGCGGCATTTTTCTTTGCCAAAAATTTCAACAACCATCGCCAAATCCGGGCCGTGCATGTGGCCGGTGAGCGCGATGCGAATCGGCATCCACAGATCGCGGCCCATGACGCCGGTTTCTTTATTGACGACTTTCATCAGTTGGCGAAAAGCTTCGGCGGTGAGCGCATCGTATTTGTCGAGTTGGCGCAAAAAAGACCAACAAACTTTTTCCGCCGCCTCGGTCTGGATCATGCCCATCGCCGCGCCGTCGGTGATGCGGACTTCATCCACAAAAAATAATTCGAGTTTTTCAGCGATCTGGCTGAGATGCTCGAGGCTGTCACCCACGAGGCGAATCATCTTTTGCAAGGTTTCGTGATCCGGCAAACGATAACCGGCCTCTTGCAAATAAGGCAAGCAAGCGTCGGTCAGTTCGGTGAGATTCATGTTGCGAATATAAACGCCGTTCATCCAGTTCAATTTGACGACGTCGAACACGGCGGCGGAGGGGGAGAGGCGATTGAAGTTGAATTCTTTGATCAAGCGTTCACGTGAAAGAATTTCCTCGCCGCTTTCGGATGACCAACTTAAAAGACTCAGAAAATTCACCAGGGCATCGGGCAAATAGCCTTTTTGTGCATAGTCATCCACCGAGGTGGCGCCGTGACGTTTCGAGAGACGCTCGCGATCCGGGCCGAGAATCATCGGGATGTGACAGAACTGCGGCAGGGACCAGCCAAACGCCTCGTAAATCATGATCTGCTTCGGCGTGTTGGCGACGTGATCGTCGCCGCGAATCACGTGGGTGATGTGCATGAGATGATCATCGACGACGGCGGCGTAGTTGTAGGTCGGCACACCGTCGGAGCGCAGAATGACGAAATCGCCCAGGGCGTCCGGAGGAAAAGTGATTTTTCCTTTTGCCAAGTCCGCAAAAGTGATTTCCCTCTCCGGCATGATGAAACGAACAACCGGTTTGACGCCGGCTTTTTCTTTTGCCGCGCGGTCGCCGGGAGAAAGATGTTTACAGCGGCCATCATCGTGAGGCTGCTGACCGGCCTGCATGGCGGTTTCGCGTCTGGCCTCGAGTTCTGCGGGCGTGCAATAGCAATGATAGGCGTGGCCTTTGGCAATCAACTGGCCGGCGTGTTGAGAATAAATCGCCAGGCGCTGGGATTGTCGATAAGGGCCAAAGTCGCCGCCAACGTCCGGGCCTTCGTCCCAATTCAAACCGAGCCACCTCAGGTCGTGAAAAATGGAGGCTTCGAATTCCTTGGTGGAACGTTCGATATCGGTGTCTTCGATGCGAAGAATGAACGCGCCGCCGCTGTGTTTGGCGAACAGCCAATTGAGAATGGCGGCGCGCGCATTGCCGATATGCAAATGTCCGGTCGGACTCGGGGCGAAACGAACGCGAGGGGAGGAGGTCATGACATTTTTCGGTAACTTGTATACGCTTTGTGTTCTCTCGGCGTGAAAGTGATGAAACCGATAATCTTTGAACGCTCCGCCAGTGTGAGGTTCTTTTGAAGTAACTCCCAAATCTTGCGTTGACGAGCCAGTTCATCCAGGTTTGTAAATTTTTTTGAAACAATAAAGCCGCTCACCCGCCCATCCGGATTTTCTTCAAAGAGAAGTTCGTTCTCTTTGAAAAACGCTAAAAGAGAATTTTTCACTTTGTTTTTAAGCTTATCCATAGCCCTGCTCCTAAACGAATGATTTCCGCCGCTGCCCGAAAAATTTCTTCACTATTAAACTTCAGAAAGTCGCCTTTGATACCGCGATTCCTGCCAAGCTTTTTTAAATATACACGTAATTCAGTTTTTGAGCGGAAACGATAATCGTTACTCCAGAGTTTTACCACCACGCTCAACATAGCCTGAATTTTTGCACGATAAAATTTGCTATGCACGTTGGCTAATTCGGTACTCTTCCACAAGAGCCACAGGTCATGGCGCTCGTCAAAAGTCGAATCTTTAAGCAAACGAAAGGCGCGAAGCATACACTCAACAGCCAACCCCGAAACGTACATGGCTAAAGTATAATAGCCGTTGTTATGTAAAAAGTGTGCCTCTTGTATCCTTTCTCGTGCTGCCGTAAAATAAAAATCGCTACGTAACCCCATTGTAATCCTCGCCTCTCTAAAATTAGACTCACTCGTCATCGTTATTCAACAGCACCACCGCAAACGCCGTGGCGCCTTCTTTTCTGCCGACAAATCCCATTTTTTCCGAAGTCGTAGCTTTGAGGGAAATCTGCGCCGGCGTCGTTTCGAGCGCCGCTGCGATGTTTTGGCGCATTTGCTCGGCATGCGGCATGACTTTCGGCGTTTCCAAAACGAGCGTGGCGTCAATGTTCACGACGCGATAATTGTTGTTTTGCAAGAGCTGCGCGATTTCTTTTAAAAGCAACAGGCTGCTGATATTGGCAAATTTGGCGTCGGCATCGGGAAAGTGTTGGCCCAAATCGCCGAGATTGGCGGCGCCAAGCAAGGCGTCGCCGATGGCGTGGCAAAGCACGTCGGCGTCCGAATGTCCGGCCAGGCCACTGTCGTGGCTGATTTCGACGCCGCCCAAAATCAGCTTTCGACCGGCGACGAGCGGATGAACGTCATATCCGAAACCGATGCGCATGATTCTATCAAAAATGAAATCTTTACTTTTTTCGCAAACATTTTAAAACCGCGAATCAACGCTAATGAACGCTAATATTTTCCATTCGCGTTGATTAGCGCTCATTCGCGGTTGCCTCTTGTTTGGCTGCGCCCGTTGGGTTGCGGGTTGTCCGCGCTACGTTATTTCTTGCAAAAAGAGTTCGGCAATCTGTAAATCTCGCGGGGTGGTGATTTTCAAGTTGGTTTCTTCGCCTTCGATCCAGCCGGCGTGGCCGCCGAATTTTTCGACCAACGCCGCTTCGTCGGTGCTGTAAAAATTCTTTTTGCCCGCCTGTTCGAACGCGTGCAGCAAGTTTTGATAACGAAACGCCTGCGGCGTTTGCACGAGACGCAGCGACTCGCGCGGCACCGTTTCGATAACACGCTCAGCGTCGATGCGCTTCACCGTGTCGCGCGAGGGCAAACCGGGCACACAGGCGTCGAAAGTTTCACAACCCTTGATGACGCGCTCCAATAAATCCAACGAGAAGAGGGGGCGAACCGCGTCGTGGACGACGACAATGTCCGGAGCAATCGGCAGGGCTTGCAAACCGGCCAAAACCGAATCCTGCCGTTCTTTGCCGCCGGGAACAATGGCACTGATTTTGTCAAAATGAAAACGGCTGGCGATTTCGCGGCCCGTGTATGGCACCCACTCTTTTCCAGCCACAACGATGATTTGACGAATGGCGGCGGCGCTTTGCAGGCGTTCCAAGGCATGAACGATGATCGGGCGATTTTGCAACAGCAGAAACTGTTTCGGGATCTCGCTGCCAAACCGGGTCCCCTCTCCCGCAGCGACGACGATTGCAGCGACGTCGGTCACTTTAAGCCTTCTTGAGAATTTTGATGATCGAATCTTATGCCACCGCAAAATCCGTATATGGCCTTACTTCTTCTGATTGAAAACCTAAAACGAAATGTCTTTGGCTGGCATGTGAAAACCTCACACAATCAACATCGCATCGCCGTAGCTCAAGAACCGGAATTTGTCCTTCATCGCCTTGCGATAAGCTTTTAAGACAAAATCGCGGCCGGCAAAGGCGCAGACGAGCATGAGCATCGTCGAGCTGGGGAGATGGAAGTTCGTGATCAAGCGATCGACAATTTTAAATTCGTACGGCGGATAAATGAATTTGTCCGTCCAGCCGCGATTGGCTTTGACCCAGCCTTCGCTGGTGACTTCGGTTTCGAGCGCGCGCACGGCGCTGGTCCCGACGACGACGATGTTGCCGCCTTTCTTCATGGTCTCATTAATTTTATTGGCGGATTCAGAGCTGATTTCGTAGTATTCCGAATCCATTTTGTGACGGCCCAAATCTTCGACATTGACTGCCCGGAAACTTCCCAAGCCGAGGTGCAGCACAATCGGCGCGATCTTGACGCCCTTGTTCTCAATTTTGCGCAGCAGTTCCTTGGTAAAATGCAGACCGGCTGTCGGCGCGGCCACCGCGCCCCGCACGCGCGCATAAACCGTCTGATAGCGGTCTTTATCCGCAGGCTCCGGCTCGCGTTTCACATAAGGCGGCAGAGGCGACTGGCCGAGCCGCTCGACCGCCTCGAAGAAGTTGCCGTTATAATTGAACCGCACGACGCGGCCGCCGGATACCGTGTTGTCGATGACGTCGCAAACCAGTTCCTTCCCGACCGACAACCGATTGCCGACGCGAACTTTGCGCGCCGGTTTGACCAGCACTTCCCAAAGTCCTTCCTCCAATTGGCGCAGGAGAAAAATTTCAACTTTGGCTTCGGTCTTGTCTTTGGTGCCGAGCAAACGCGCCGGAAAAACCTTGGTCTCGTTGATCACCAAACAATCTTCAGGATTCAGGTAATTGATGATATCGGAAAATTGCTGTTCTTCGACGGTTTGTCGGGCGCGATCTAACACCATCAATTTTGAACGATCGCGCTTTTCGGCGGGGTATTGGGCAATGAATTTTTGCGGTAAGCTATAATTGAAATCTGAAAGCTTCATAGGTGACGGCTCTTAAAATAAGTTTTTTTGCGCAGCAGGCGGTGTGCTCAGAGTCAGGCCGAGATGTTTGTAGGCCGACGCCGTTGCCATCCGTCCGCGCGCGGTTCGGTTTAACAGGCCTTGTTGAATCAGAAAAGGCTCATAAATTTCTTCGAGCGTTTCGCCGTCTTCGCCCACGGCGACCGCGATGGTGTTGAGGCCGACCGGGCCGCCGGCGAATTTTTCAATGATCACGGCCAAAATGCGCTTGTCCATGTCATCGAGGCCCAGCTCGTCAACTTCGAGACGATTGAGCGCCGCGGCCGCCAAGTCGGCGGCGATGGTTTTCTTTCCCTCGATCTGCGCGAAATCGCGAATGCGCCGCAGCAAGCGATTGGCGATGCGCGGGGTGCCGCGGGCGCGCCGGGCGATTTCCAGCGCCGCCTCCGGCAAAAGCTCGACCCCGAGAAGCTGCGCCGAGCGTTTGGCGATCGAAACCAACTGCGCCGGCGCGTAATAATCCAGGCGCGCAACCACGCCGAAGCGGGAGCGCATCGGTCCGGTCAACAATCCGGCGCGCGTCGTGGCGCCGATCAGCGTGAATTTCGGCACCCGCAGTTGAATCGAGCGGGCGTTGGCGCCTTTGTCGATGATGATGTCGAGCTTGAAATCCTCCATCGCCGGATAAAGATATTCTTCGACGACGTGATTGAGGCGATGGATTTCGTCGATAAAAAGCACGTCGCGTTCGCCGAGGTTGGTCAGCAAACCCGCCAGATCGCCGGCTTTCTCCAGCGCCGGGCCGGAGGTGACTTTGATCGTTGCGCCCATCGCCTGGGCGATGATATGCGCCAGCGTGGTTTTGCCAAGCCCCGGCGGGCCGTATAAAAGAACGTGATCGAGCGCTTCACCCCGTGCGCGAGCCGCCTCCACAAACACGCGCAGATTGTCCTTGATCTTGTCCTGGCCGATAAATTCCTCAAACAACGCCGGGCGCAAGCTGCGGTCGAATTCTCCTTCGCCCTCCAACGGCGCGGGATCGAGATGACGTATCGGTTTGCGGTTGGACTCAGCCATGATTTAAATATATCGCAGCGCGCGTTTGATCAATTCTTCCAGCGGCAGCTCGCCGTCTTCCCGCCGGACCCGGGCAATGGCCTTTTGCGCCGACGACCGCGAATAGCCCAGCGAGACCAACGCGGAAACGGTTTCTTCTTCAATGGCGGAGGCGGCCGGTATTGCCGCCGCGCCTTCCGGCGCCCAGCGCCCCAGACGGTCGCGCAACTCCAGCACCAACCGCTCCGCGGTTTTCTTGCCGATGCCGGGAATTCCCTGCAGCGCCGCAATCTCATTTTGCGCAACATAGCGGCAAAATAGTTCAACCGAGCAACCACTGAGAATGCCTTGCGCCAGTTTGGGCCCGACGCCGCTGACCGAGAGCAAATGTTGAAACAGCCGCTTCTCCGCTTCGGCGGCAAAACCGAAAAGTTGCAGCGCGTCTTCGCGAACGTGCAGATGAGTAAACAAGCTGATGTTTTCGCCAAGCGTCCCCAGCTTTTCGAAGGTGGACAACGGAATTTGGATTTCATACCCGATGCCGCCGACTTCGACCAAAATCCGCGTTGGAAATTTTTCCAGCAAACGACCGGAGATTTTTGCGATCATTGTGTCAATTTGCAAATTGCAATTTGCAAATTGCAACTTGCCCTTTGCCCCTTGCTACTTGCCTCTTGCCCGGTGCGCGTGGCAAATCGCCAAAGCCAGCGCATCGGCGACGTCATGCGTTTGCGGCGGCTTGGGCATGTTCAACACGGCCTGCACCATCCGCTGCATTTGTTCCTTCGAGGCGCCGCCGTAACCGGTGACGGCGAGTTTGATTTCACGCGGCGAATATTCAACCACCGGCAGATCACTTTCCGCCGCCGCCAGCAGCAAAACGCCGCGCGCGTGTCCGAGCTTGAGCGCCACCTGCGCGTTGCGCGCGTAAATCAAATTCTCCACCACCATCACTTCCGGCTGCCAGTCGCGCAAACAGGCCCGCACTTCGCGATACAGATGATGCAGCCGATCCCGCAAGGATTGATTCGAGACCGGCGCGATCAGCTTGGCGTCGGCAAAAGCAATGCGCCCTTCTTGCAGCGCAATCAATCCCACGCCGGTTCGCGTCAAACCCGGGTCGACGCCCAAAAAACGCCGTTCGTGCATGGTGGCCTTCGGCCTTTGAATCAGGCTTCGCTCAACTGCGCCATGACATCCACATCGATGTCGTAGTTGGAATAAACTTTCTGGATGTCGTCGTGCTCTTCAATGGCGTCGAGCAGTTTCAAAAGTTGCTCGGCCTCCTTGCCTTCGATTTTGACCGTATCCTTGGGATGCATGCCGACTTCGGCTTTTTCAATTTTCAGGCCCTGCTTTTCCAAAGCGCTTTTCACCGCCTCCAAATCCTGCGGCGCCGTCAAAATTTCGGTTGATTCGGGATCGTATTTGACATCTTCCGCGCCGGCCTCCAGCGCGCTCATCAGCATGTCATCTTCGCTGCGGCCCTCGGGCGCCACGGCAATGATGCCTTTCTTCTCAAACTTCCAGCTCACGGCGCCGGACGCCGCGAGATTGCCGCCGTGCTTTGAGAAAATGTGGCGAATGTCGGAGACGGCGCGATTTTTATTATCGGTGATTAATTCCGCGATAATCGCCACACCGCCCGGGCCGTAACCTTCGTACGCCACTTCTTCGTAGTGGACACCTTCGAGTTCGCCGGTGCCTTTTTTGATGGCGCGCTCGATGTTGTTTGACGGCATGTTGGCGGCTTTGGCATCCTGGATCGCCTTGCGTAAACGCGGGTTGCCGCTTTCATCGCCGCCGCCCATGCGCGCCGCCAGCGTGATTTCCTTGATCAGACGCGTATAGACCCGGCCCTTGGCCGCATCGGTGGCCGCTTTCTTATGCTTGATTTTGGCCCATTTATTATGACCTGACATGTAATAACCTCCTACGGACGTTGTCCAATGTTAATGTGTAAATTTAATAAAATTTTATCCTTTTTTCAAGTATAATTTTCGGGCGTGTAAAGTTAGTGCTTCACCAACTCATCGCGATAAACCACGCCGCTTTTCATTACGAAGCCGACATGCTGCAGCAGCGTGATGTCTTGCAACGGATTGCCGGGGACGGCGATGAGATCGGCGTATTTGCCTTTTTCGATGCTACCGATGCGGTCGCTCCAGCCGATGATTTCCGCGTTGAGGCTCGTCGCCGCGACAATGGCGGACATCGGCGATTCGCCAAGCTGCACGCGCAACGCCAGTTCCTTCGCATTGTCGCCGTGCGGGATCACCGCGGAGTCGGTTCCCAAGCCAATCGGAAGGCTGGCGGTCAGCGCGCGCTTGAAACCGGCGATCTCGATATCGCGAAGCTGCCGGTCGCGCTCGATTTCGGACTCCGGGATGCCATGCTGCGCGCCTTCGGTTTGAATGATTTCACTCGTGTACAGCGTCGGCACGTAGAAAGTTTTCCGCGATGCTTTGAGCATCGCCACGGCTTCGTCGTCGAGAAACGTGCCGTGGTCGATCGTGCGCACCCCGGCGCGAATCGCCGCTTTGATGCCATCAGCACCGTGCGCATGCGCCGCAACTCGCCGGCCCCAACGATTGGCCTCGGTCACCGCGGCCTGAATCTCCGCATCCGAATATTGCTGCGCGCCCGGATGAATGCCTTTGGAGAGCACCGCGCCGGTCGCGAGAATTTTGATGAAATCCGCGCCGTGTTTGAAATTGGTGCGCACCGCTTTCGTAATCTCTTCCGGCCCGTCGGCGAGATTTTGGACGATGGGCACATCCATGTAAATCGAAAACTGCCGCGCATCACCCGCCCCGCCGGTTGAGGAAACATAATTACCGGCGACGAGCAACCGAGGCCCGATGACAGCACCTTCTTCAATCGCTTGGCGGAGATCGACATCAACATAAGGCCACGTCGGCCCCATATCGCGGCAAGTCGTGAATCCGGCCAGCAGCGTGACGCGTGCGTTGTGCGCGCCCCACAGCGCATTATGTCCCGGCGTGGTTTTCACCAGCGCCTCTTCCCAATGCGTGCCATAGCGGTCGGTGAGATGTGTGTGCAGATCGATCAATCCCGGCAGCAGCGTCGCGTTGTCGAGGTTGATGACTTTGGCGCCCCTCGGAATCTTCAGTTGCGTTCCGATTTCAGCAATCTTTTCGCCTTCAATGCGCACCATCGCCGGCTCAAGCGGCGCGCCGCCGCGACCGTCGAGCAAGCGCGCGGCTTTAATGACGATGGGCGGGTTTTGAGCCTTGGCAATCGAAGTATGGAAAAGCGGAACCAAAAACAAGATAATGATAGGGCGAAGGAAACGAATTATATGGATTTTCTTCATTCTCAAAAACTCCTCAGATCGTCGTTGAATACGCCATGTGCATTGACAAAACGATTATGAACCTGTTATTTTAAAAACTATCACGACCGCGAAAATTTACAATGCTTTTGGTTGCAGCTATCGCCCCGCGACGATTATTCCCACCGAAACGCTTTGACCGCAATGAACAAAGTGATCACCGACCAGACGGCGAGACCGAGAAGTTGCGGAAATATGTCAGTCAAGGTTGCGCCCTCAATGGCAATGCTGCGCAGGCCATCGGCGAGATAGGTGAGCGGAAAGAAATCCGTGACGACGTGCGCAAAGCCCGGCAGATTCGAGCGGTTGAAGAAAACGCCGGAGAGCATCAGCATCGGCAACGTAATGACGTTGGCGAGCGGCGCAACTTGATCTTCCGATTTTGAGATGCCTGAGAGCGCGAACCCGATCGACAAAAAAACCACGCCGCCGAGCAGCCCGACAACGATCATGTTGAAGATGCTGCCGATAAAATGCAAATGAAAGAACAAGACGCCAGCGCCAACCATGATCAACACCTGCGTCATCAAAACCAGCAGGCGCGTGCTCACTTGCGCGATGATAAAATCGTTGGTTTGCATCGGCGTCACCAGCAGCCGCCGGAGAATGCCGCGCTTTTTCAGTATGACGAAACCGAAGGCCACCCCGAAAACGCCGCTTTGCATGATCGACATGGCCAGAATGCCGGGCAACAGAAAATCGATGTACGAAAGATTGCGGCTGTTGACCAACTCGGTGCGGAGGGCATGGCGCGGCAGATGATTTTGCCGGAAGACCAATTCGTCCAGCGCGCGTTGCAGAATCAATCTTCCCGCTTCTGTTTCCTGCGGTTTTTCGGCATTGAGATAAAGTGTCAGCGAGTCCTGCCCGATCGGTTGGAATGATGCAGGAATGACGAGCACCATGGCGCGTTCGCCTTTTTTTAAGCGCGCGAGTTCATCGTCTTCGCGTCCCATTGAAATTTTCAACGCTTGAATCGGCTTTAGGATGTTGACCAGCGTCGTATCCTGCGAATGGTTGACGATTCCGACGGAGACATGTCCAAGCCCATCGAAGTTGACAAAGCTGAACAAGAACACCATAAACAGCGGCAAAAGAATCGTCCAGATGATCGCCTCGCGCTGCCGGATGAACATCTTGAATGACGCCGCTATCAATTTTGCTTTGAGTCGCATTTAGGAGATGGGATAAAATACCTTGGACATTTTGTGTTTTGCCGATACTGAGAAACAACGATTTACAGGGATGGAATAGCCAATTTGTTCTATCCCATCTCCTTAATCTTCCCGTAATGAGTGTCCGGTCAAATCGAGAAACACGTCTTCCAAATTCGCCAACCGCTCGACGCGTTCTTTCTTGAAACCTTTGGCGAGCAATTGCTGAATCAATTCTTGCGGCGGCGCATTGGCGACGATCTTGCCGGAATCCATGATCGCCACGCGGTCGCACAACTCTTCAGCTTCTTCCATGTAATGCGTGGTGATGACGATGGTTTTCCCTTCCGACCGGATGCGTTTGATGACGCCCCAAAGATGACGGCGCGCCTGCGGGTCCAATCCGGTCGTCGGCTCGTCGAGAAAAAGAATGACGGGATCATTCACCAACGCGGCGGCGATGGAGAAACGCTGCTTCTGCCCGCCGGAAAGTTGCACCACATACGATTTCGCTTTATCGCGCAGTTCGGCCTCGTCGAGCAGCGCCAATGCGTCGACTCGTCGGCCGTACATTTCGCCGAAGAGCAGCAGCAGTTCCGTAAGCGAGAGCTTATCGAAGAAGGAAGACGCTTGCAGTTGTACGCCGATGCGTTGTTTGACTTTCTGCGGTTCCTGCTGCACGTCGATGCCGTCGAGAAGCACGCGGCCAGAGTCGAGTGGGCGCAGCGTCTCGATCATTTCGAGCGTGGTGGTTTTGCCGGCGCCGTTCGGCCCGAGAATGCCAAACACTTCACCGCGCGTGACGTTGAAACTGACACCGTCAACGGCCACCAAGTCGCCGTAACGTTTTTTCAAAGCTGAAACTTCAAGGACGTAACTCATTTTTCTTTTGGATGAATGATGAGGCAGGCATAACATAACGAATAAATCAGATAAAAGCAAGCGCCGTGTTGCGGCGATATTCAGAGGGAATTTTTGATCTTTGTTGGAAAGTTGATTTTCACTCGATTGAGTTCTCTTTCATGTCGCGTGGCGCTTGTGAGTTTTCTGCCAGTGCATGGTTCAAGAGACCTTCGTTGGCTTAGGCAAGATTATCGCCGGTTGGATTGATGCCGGCGTTTGGCGACGTGCATCAAGATTGTAATCATAATGTAAATCGCCACGGTTTGCAGGAGCACGAGAATTTGCCCCCACAACGGCAAATAGGGCAGGAGGGCAGCGGCGACGCCGAGGCTGAGGGCGACGAGATAAATGAAAATCACCGCGCCGCGTTGGCTCATGCCAAGCTCGATTAAACGATGTGAAAAATGGCGCCGGTCGCCAATGAATAACGGCCGGCCTTCGCGACGGCGAATGATCATCACCGAAAGCGTGTCGAAAATCGGCAAGCTGAGAATCAACAACGGCGAGAGGACGGGCAAAAGATTGGCGCTGGTGGGCACGACATAGCTGCTGGTGATGGATAAAGCGGCGAGCATATACCCTAAAAATAAGCTGCCGGTGTCGCCCATAAAAATTTTCGCCGGATTGAAATTATAAATGAGAAAACCTAAAACCGCGCCGATGAGCAAAGCAAAAATCATCGCAGAAAAAACCTGCGCTTGCGCCGCCGTGATCAAAAAAAAGATGGCGGCGGCAATCACCGCGATGCCCGCCGAAAGCCCGTCCATGTTGTCAAGCAGGTTGAAGGCGTTGGTGATGCCGACCAGCCAGGCGATGGTGATGATCGAATTCAGTGGAACGGATTGCATGAAATCAGTGCGCACGCCGGCACTCACCGCCAAGCCGGCCGCAACGATTTGAATGGCAAATTTTATTTTATAAGAAAATCCCGCGCCGCGGCGGTCATCGACAAAACCGAGAATCATCATCAGCGTGCCGCCGCCCCAAATCGCCAGGAGCTTCGGCAGCACTTCGAGAAAATGTTCCGATTGTTCAGTTAAAAAGGGAAAGCGCGTGGAAAGCCATGGGCCGTCTTTGCAAATCATGAATCCGATGATTTGCGCCAGCAAGGTGACGGTAAAGGCGGCATAAATGGCCAAACCGCCGAGCAATGGCCGTGGGTGATCGTGCGCCTTCCGTCCCTGCGGCCGGTCAATCATGTTGAGGTAAAAGGCGAAGCGTCGGGTCAATGGCACAAAAACCAACGAAAGCGTGAGAGAAAACAAAAATAAGTAGGCATAAATCAGATTAACCATGGGTCAAGCTCTCCGAAAAAGCCTTGTCGTGCAACAAGTTTTGATAAAGCCGGCCAATATCTTCCACCATTTTTTGTGCGCTGAATTCATTCACACGCTGTCGTCCTCGCTCACCCATTTCGGCGGCGGTTTGCTGATCGGACAAAAGCGCGCGTATCGCGTGGGATAATCTTTCGCTGTCACCCGGCGGCACCAGGAGGCCATTCTCGCCGTCATTCACCGCTTCGACATTGCCGTCAACCGCAGTGGCAACGATGGGCAAACCGGCTGCCATGGCTTGTGGCAACACACGGGGCAAGCCTTCCCACAGAGAAGGCAGCGCAAAAACATCAAAGGCGGTCAACAACTCCGGAACATCTCTTCGCAAACCGGTCAGATGAAAACGGTGTTGAAGCCCGGCCTGTGCGATCATGGCCTCGAGTTGACCGCGCAAAGGCCCATCCCCCACGATGACAAAATGTGCTGACGGTATGGCTTCGGCGACGGCGATGGCGGCAGTCACAAAATCTGCCGGAGCCTTTTGCGGAGAAAGACGCGTTACGGTTCCCACAACCGGCGCATCAGGCGAAATGCCAAGTCGTGCGCGCATGGCCGGCCTTTCCATGCTTGGGTGCATGAATTCATCCAATTCGATGCCGCTGCGGATCGTGATATATTTTTCTCGCGAGGCAATGCGGTCGGCCAATCCTTTTTCAATGTTGCGCGGCGAGACGACAACCAGTCTATCCGTAACGGCGGCGCTTATTCTCTCCAACCAGATAAACAGCCGGCGCACGATCGCGCGCTGATGCTCATGATGCCCCCAGCCGTGAACGGTATGCACGACGATGGGCACTTTGGCCAACCACGCGGCCCAGCGTCCTAAAATGCCGGCTTTGCTGCTGTTAGTATGAACGATGTCGAAAGCTCCGGTCTTCATCATTTTGTATAATTTCCAAAACGCCCGGCAATCCTTGACGAAAGCGATTTCCCGCACCAGGTCCGGCAGAATGGTTAGTGGAATGCCACGGCGGCGTATTTCTTCGATTAAGCTGCCCTCTGAACCGGTTTGTGGCCCACAGATCACCTCGACTTGGTAGCGGTCTTTGTCCAACTTGTCGGCGATGAGCATCACGGTTTCCTGCGCGCCGCCGACGATAAGGCGGGTGATGATTTGCAGGACGCGAATCTTGCGCTGGTGATTCTTTATTGGCTGTGACGAACTCACTTAAAACCCCTTAAAAAGGCTGCGTACGTAGCGGCTGGAGACTCGCTTGTTTTTCTGAATGAAGTGGCGTTTGCTGAGCAGTCCGGGTAGAGACCTGACGGTTTCTACAAAGGCAGCGAAAATCACCCAAACATTTCGCGGCCGTCGTATCAGAAAATAGAAAAAGGTCATGATTTCGGTCAAGACAAGAAATGCAAGATAGCGAATGCAGAGATCAGCCGGAAGGTTTTTGATGATGTTCATCTGGCGATTGCGCAAAACCATTTTTTGAAAAACGGCCGGCTTGTCGATGAGCCGGATTTGCCCCCCGACCGAAGCCGAGTGCACGTGCCAGGAGGCCAAATTCGGAAGATACAAACATTGCCAGCCGTAAAGCTGCGCGCGCCAATGCAGATCGAGATCTTCCGCAAAAGCGAAATACGCCTCGTCGTAAAAATGATCGCCCGGCAATTTGACGTCGTCGAGCATCGCGCGGCGATATACCGGACAACTGCCGTTCGGGCCAAAAACGTATTCTTCGTTTTCTGTGTTTTTGCTGTTTTTCATGGTCATGCGCTTGACGAGATACTTGCCGACATCGGCGAGAAGATCGGTCCGGCCGTTGACGTATCGGAAAACCTTTCCGCCGACCATGCCAATCCGCTGGTTTTTGCGCATGCCGTGGGCAATGGCGTTTTCAATGAAATCGTGCCGGAGGAAGACGTCGATATTCAACGGCAGGACAAATTCACCTTTCGTGCGCCGAATGCCGATATTCATTCCGGCGGCAAATCCCAGGTTGGTTTTATTCTCGATCAAAAATAATGAGGGGTAATGCTCCTTGACAAAATCCACCGAGCCGTCCGTCGAGCCATTATCGACAAAGATGATTTCCACGTTCTCATAAGTCTGAACCATAACGGCGTCCAGACACTCTTTGATGTATTGTTTGCAATTCCAATTCAAGATAATTATGGATACAAGATCTTTCACCAGCATTTCCGGCTTTCACATTAGTTAAGTCGTAGTCTTGCCCCCTAAATGGGGCACTTTTGAAATCACGAATTTATTAGCTTCGACAGCGGCCCACCCCGTCCCGCTTCCATAAAACGCTAAGGAGACGGGGCGGGACAAGGGGCCGGGATTACGGGAAAGTGTGAGTTATTTTTGAGCAGCCACTTAATATGACCAATGCTGCAAAAGCAGCCGGGCGTGCCCGGCCAGTTGTTGGCGCCTGCTCTTCCAGTAAGGATGAGACCGCATGAAACTTTCGGCGAGGCTCGCAAACGCGAGGGCAATAACTCTGAGCAGCAATCCAAGAGTCAAAATAAGCTTGGCGACGATAACCTTGCCACGGTGATGGTGCTTGCGAAAGTACCGGTAAAAGCTGCGATACAATTCCAAATAATTCTGAATCGCCATTTGGTTGCCGCTTTGGCCGCCGGCGTGAAAGACGTGCGCCGAGGGCAGGTAAAAAATTTTTTTGCCGTGGTTCATGAGCCGATAACTGAGGTCGAGGTCTTCGATATACATGAAAAAATTTTCATCGAATCCCGCCAGCTCATCATAAACCTCGCGCCGGATCGCCAGGCACGCGCCGGTGGCGTGCTCCACTTCGCGGATTTCGTTATGATTCCAATAAGTCATGCGGTAACGGCCAAATCTGCGGCTGCGCGGAAAAAGTTGTGACAGGCCGATCTGTTCATAAAACAACAGCGCCAGCGTGGGCAGCGCACACACGGAGCTGTATTGAACTTTTCCCTCCGGGGTCAATACGCGCGGGGCCAAGGCGGACGCTTTCGGATGAGCATCGAGAAATTTCACCAGCGCCGCGGCGAGATCATCGTCAACCCAGGTGTCCGGATTCAGAAGAAGAAGGTAGCGGCCCCGCCCCTGAGCGGCGGCCAGGTTGTTGGCGCGAGCAAAACCAACATTCTCGTCATACCGGAGCAAGCGGACCTTGGGGAAAGCACTGGCCACGAGATTCGGCGTGTCATCGGTTGAGGCATTATCAAACACGATGATTTCGAGGTTCACACCAATACAAAATTTTTCCAATGACTCCAGGCATTTGACAATATCCGCGAGGGAATTGTAGGTGACGATGATAATGCTGAGATCAGGCAACATAATCTTGATTAAAAAAACCAGTGTTGTAAGAAAAAACGGCCATGGCTCAAGAACTGCTCGCGGCGGTTGCGCCAATACTTGGCCGGCGGCAGAAATCTTTCCATCGGCAGCAAAGGCGAAAGCGCCGCAAGCTTGCCAAGCTCGGCCACGCCCACCAGCAATTTGGCGACCCATGCGGCAAGACGGCCGTGGCGTCGACGAAAGTAACGATACTGGCTGCGATAGAATTCCGGAAAATTCTTTTGAACCGCCTGGCTCGCGCTCTGGCCGCCGCGATGATAGACCTGCGTTTGCGGCAGAAAATAAATTTTCCAGCCGGCGGCGAGAACGGCATGGCACAGCTCGACGTCTTCGTAATACATGAAATAGCCCTCGTCGAACCCGCCGATTTGCGCAAACACCTCGCGGCGCATCGCAATACAAGCGCCGGCCGGTTGCTCGACTTCGCGCTGATCGTTGTGATCCCACCACGTCATCATGTAACGGCCGAATCGCCGGCTGCGTGGAAAAAGACGCGACAGCCCGCTCAGCTCGTACAATAACGTCTCCAAAGTCGGCAAGGTGCGCATGGCGCCACGCTGCAACGAGCCATCGGGGTTGAGAATGCGGGGCGCACAAGCGCCGGCTTGCGGGTGAGAATCCAAAAAATGCACCATGGCCGAAACGATGTCCTCATCCACCCAGGTGTCCGGATTGAGAAAGAGCAGATAACGTCCGGCCGCTTTTTGCGCCGCCAGATTATTGCCGCGAGCAAAGCCGGTGTTTACTTTCGAGGCCTTGACGTGCACGTTAGGGAAATGAGCCGTGACGTAATCCGCAGTGCCGTCGTCTGAGGCATTGTCCAAAAGAATGATTTCGAAATCGCTGCCGGTGCAGAATGCCTCCAAAGACTCCAGGCATTTTGCGATATCGACGCGAGAATTCCACGTCACCATGATGATGCTGAGATCAGGTTTCATCAACGCGCAGATGGTAAACCATATTGATTGAGAAAAGCGCCGGCCAGGCTTTCATGATCGCCATTTTGAGCCTTCCCAAATGCGGAATCTGCCGCGGCGGCACGACCGCGTTGGTGAGGCGAAATCCTGCGGCATGAAACATCGCCGCGGCGGTTTTCAATGTGAAGAAACGCAGATGGGTGCGATCCAAAAGCCCGGTGTCGGTATAGTCAAAGCGCCCGCACAAAAGCTCCCAGCGCATTTTCCAAAAGGCGATGTTGGGCAAAGACACGAGCGCGATGCCATCGGGCGTCAATTTTTCTCTAACGAGGTTCAAGGCATTCTCCGGCGCGCACAAATGTTCCAGAACATCCGCCATCAAGACGACGTGATACGGCCCGTGCAGCTCGGCGAAATTGGCGGCTTCTTCAACAGACCCGACGATCATCTTGCGACAATAGATTGCCGCTTTGGCGGCATCTTGCGGATTGATTTCAATCGCATCCACCACGCAACCCTTGCCGGCGAGAATTTGCGTCATGTACCCGGAAGCCGGACCCAGCTCGAGCACCGTGCAGCCGGGAGGAATTTGACCCAGCAAATAACGATGCGTTTCCGAAAGTCCCAGACGTTGAAATTCAGCATCGTAATGGGAAGTGAGCGTTTGTGGAAGATTAGCCATTCGTCACTGCGCCTCGAAAACGGCGATAAATTTCACCTACGAGATGCCGGTCATTGCTCTGCACCCACAGTGCCTGCGGGTAGGATGTGCCCGTCAATCGCCGATACGACCAGAGAAGATAAGCCGCCCCCAGCGCGTAAGAGAACGTGCTGGCCAAAGCCGCGCCGATGATGCCGTAATGTGGAATGAACCATAAGTTGATCAGCAAATTTGAAACAAAGACCAGCATCGCCGCGTAGGTGCTGGTCAGCGGATGCCCGCGTCCGACAAAAAAACTGCTCAAAATGCGGGCGCCGCTTTCAAAAATCATTCCTGGCAGCAATAACCACATCGGCAATAACGCCGGCAAAAAATCATTTCCAAAAATCTTGCTCACCAGCAGCGGCGCGATGACCACTAAACAGACCGCGCCGAGCACCGAGCTGGCGAGCGTCAGACGGCAGAGCTGGGAAGTGAGCCGCACCGCCTGCGCCTCGCTCTGGCGGCTGACCTCCGGCAACAAAACCACCGCCAGCGTCTGCGGAATAAACCACAACACTTCCCCGAAAAGCGCGGCGACGGAATAATAGCCGACGGCGCGCGTATCAAGATAAAGATTACACAGCAGAAAATCAAGACGCCAGCCGAGCAAATAGAAAATGGTGCCGGCGTGGCTTTGCAAGCCGAATTTTATCGAGGCGCGAAACAAGCTCGGATGCCAGCGCAGGCCTAAACGCTGGCGCCGAAAGATCAACCACCAACTTTGCAGGGCGAGAATCACATTCGTGATCACCCAGATGATATTGACCGCCCACAGGTCGATCGTGCGCCACGGGATCAAGAGCGCCAATCCCAAAAGAATGTAGGCGGAGCGCCCAACGTGGGGGACATTGAAACCGACGACGTCGTCGTGCGCCAAAGCGAGATAGTTGAAAAGCAGAAAAACAAGGTGCAAAGGAAAGGTGAGCGCGATCCACGCCGTAATTTCGGGAGCGATGCCTTTAAACAAAATGGGATCGATCCATTCGCGGCCCAGCCAATAGACGCCGAAGAAAACCCCGCCCAGCACGAATGAGAAAATGAGCGCGTTTTCAGCGGCGGCTTTCAAATTCGTTTGCTTCCGGCCGATCAGATAGATATGCGCGTTGTGAATGCCGAAGCTGGCGAATTGGGCGACGAGCGAGGTGATCAGCGTGATCACGGCGTAGGCGCCTTTGCCTTCCGGGCCGAGCAACCGCGCGATCCACGCTTGCGAGATGAAACCGAGAATGAAAACGCCGGCGCGGGAGAGAAGCGTGATCGAGCTTTTGCGAAGGAAACTCATCGTCCGAGCCCCATTCCGATCACAAACCAAAACATGGTCACGACCTCGGCGTCGCCAAAAGTCCAATCAAAAATGCCCGCGACTAAAAAGCCGATCATCGCGGCGCGGCTGGCGAAAACCATGAGGCGATCGTGCTCCGAGCTGGCGCGTTTTGCCGCCGTGCCAAGTTGCCGCCACACCGCCACCAGCAACCACAGAAATGCGAGCAAACCCGCAATGCCGAAACAAACTAGGATCATCACGTAATTGTTGTGAAAATGTCCGATGTGAAAAACATCATATCTGGCCTGTTCCGGCACATTGATATCCGGTGGAACATAGCGACGAACGATTGGCAACATATCACGCCAGCCGACTCCAACAATCGGATGGTCGGCGGCAATCTTGAGGGCATATTTCCACTGCACCAGGCGCACCTGCGTCGAATGATATTTCAAATCAAAAATAAGCGCGAGGCGCTGCCGAACCGCAGGCGGGGAAAGAAATACGGCGACGACCATAAAAGCCAAAAGCCCGGGTAAAATTCTTTTTAGCAGCAATCGAGGGTTCGTCCAATATTGCCGCAGAAGATAAATCACGCTGGCGGCGAAACCGACATACGCGCCGCGCACGAGGCTGAGCAACAGGGCAAAAATTTGTGGAATGAATTGCGCCCGCGCCAACCAACGCTCGCGGCGGGCGGGGGCGGCCAACGCCATTTGCAATGTGAACGCCATGAATATCACGCACAACGCGCCCCAGGTCATCGTCGTGCCTTGCGTGCCTTGCACCTTGCTCGAAAAGCCAAGGGCGTATTTGCCCAGGCCATAAAACGCAGCAAGCGTCGCAACGCTGATAAACGTCCACAACAGCGGCCGCCGCCATTCAGGATAGCGACGCAAAGAAAAAGCCACGGTGTACGCGCCGAGAATCGTGAGCAAATGCCGCAGATTGCGCAAGCTTGCGAGCGGCGCTTCGGAAAGCGCGGTTGAAATGAGTGCAATGATGGCGAAAGCGATAAGCGGCCATTCGATGCCAAGCGCCAGTTGCGTTTTACGCTTTACGCTTTGCACCATCACACACAGCGCCA
>Ga0073934_10003089_pt1 | contig 31836 bp, 31 predicted proteins | sample LarsenN4metaG_FD_76834 | JGI IMG/M metagenome (GOLD analysis project Ga0073934, IMG submission 76834) | Hot spring sediment bacterial and archeal communities from British Columbia, Canada, to study Microbial Dark Matter (Phase II) - Larsen... ...
ATGGATTATGTCGAGCAGATCCGCGAGGTCGCCCCGCGCGAGGGCATGATCGCGCTCGACGGCGACACCTCGATGTCGCCGGGCAGCTTCGAGGCGGCGTTGCGCGCGGTCGGCGGCGCCACGATGGCGGTGGACGAGGTGATGGCGAAGAAAGCGCAGAACGCCTTTGTCGCCATGCGTCCGCCGGGCCATCATGCCGAAACCGTGCGGCCGATGGGTTTCTGCATCTTCAACCAGGCCGCCATCGCCGCGCGCTACGCGCAGCGCAAGCACGGCCTGACGCGCGCCGCGATCGTCGATTTCGACGTGCATCACGGCAACGGCTCGCAGGAAATCTTCTGGAGCGACGCCAGCGTGATGTATTGCTCGACGCACCAGATGCCGCTTTACCCAGGCACCGGCGCACGCTCGGAGCGCGGCGAGCACGACAACATCGTCAACGCCCCGCTCGCGCCCGGCGACGGCGGGCCCGAATTCCGCGAGGCGATGGACAGCGTGATCCTGCCGCGGCTGGAGGCGTTCGGCCCCGACATCATCATCATCTCCGCCGGCTTCGACGCGCATACCCGCGACCCGCTGGCCAGCCTGAATTTCGAGGAAGAGGATTTCGCCTGGGCGACGAAGAGGATCATGGAGATCGCCGACAAGCGCGCGCAGGGCCGCGTGGTGTCGGTGCTGGAAGGCGGTTATGATCTGGAGGGCCTCGCCCGCTCCGCCGCCGCGCATGTGACCGCGCTGATGCGCGGCTGACCGCAGCGCGCTAAACTCCGCATCCGGGAATCATCAGAGATCGACCTAGCCGGGAACCACATGGCCGACAACAGCGACATCAAGAAAATGCCCTTCGAGCGCGCGATCGAGGAGCTGGAGACGATCATCAAGCGGCTCGAGGAAGGCAAGGTGCCGCTGGAGGAATCGGTCGCCATCTACGAGCGCGGCGAGGCGCTCAAGCAGCGCTGCGAGGAATTGCTGAAGGCGGCGGAGGCGCGGGTCGAGAAGATCACCACCGACGCCTCCGGCAAGCCGAAGGGCACCGCGCCGCTGGATGTGAAGTGACGGGGTTGCGCCGTCATGCCCGGCCTTGTGCCGGGCATCCACGTCTTGCGTGCCGTGTGCAACGTCAGACGTGGATGGCCGGGACAAGCCCGGCCATGACGAAGGAGAAACGAAGCTCCTACTTCTTCCTATAAATCAGCAGCGTCTTGAATTCGCCCACCTTCTCCACCGGCTTTTCCTTCTCCCACACGGGCAGGATTTTCCGCGTCTCGTCCGCACCCATCGAGTTCTTGTAGAAGACGAGATAGCCGCCGGACTTGGTCTTGTCGGTGAACAGGTCGAGCACCTGGCGGTCGGTCATGCCGCCATATTCGGGCGAGGCGGTGTTCGGGAAGAAGAACTCGCACAGATGCACCATCGTCACGATGTCGAAATCCGGCAGCAGCTTCGGATTGGTGAGATAGATGTCGCCGAAATAGGCGATGTATTTCTTGGCGACGCCGGAATTCTCGGTGACCAGCTTGATATAGGCCTGATATTCCTCGATCGAGGCGGTGATCGAGATCACCGCGTTGCCGGAGCCGTTGCGCGCCTGCTCGATGCCGACGACATGATGCGTGCCGGTGCCGAAGTGGTAGATGACCTTGTTCTTGTGGCCTTCGCTGGCCACCCACTCGTTGAAATGCACGTCGCAGGGACAGACATCCTCATGCAGGTCCCATTTGTCGGTCCAGTAATTCATCTTCAGCATGGCGTTCCTCTCGTTAACGCGGTGGACTTGTATGTGTTACGCCGGCACGGCCGACAAACGGGGCGCGACGGGTGCGTCCTCGCGCTGCATCTCGATGACCCGCGCATGCAGGTCGCGCAGCACCTCGCGCCGGTCAATGGTCATGATGATCGTGTCCGGCAGGCGCGAGATCAGCATGCGGTAGAGATCGTGTCCGGAGGCATCGGCCAGGGTCGAGACCGGCTCGTCGAACATCAGCACCGCCGGCTTGCGCAGGAGAACGCGGGCGAAGGCGACCCGCTGCTGCTCGCCGCCCGAGAGCAGCACGCTCCAGTCCGCCTCCTCGTCCAGCCGCAGCGCCAGATGGTCGAGCCCGGTCGCGCTCAGCGCATCGCGCAACGCCGCGTCCGCAACCTCCTCGGCGGGGATGGGATAGGTGATCGCCTGCCGCAGCGAGCCGAGCGGGAAATAGGGCCGCTGCGGCATCACCAGCACAGCGCCGTTGTCCGGCAGATCGACGCGGCCGGCGCCGGTCGGCCACAGGCCGCTGAGCGCGCGGAACAGGCTCGATTTTCCGGAGCCGGACGGTCCGGTCACCATCACGCGCTCGCCCGGCGCGGCCTTCAGGGCCGGCAGCTCGGCGATCGACGTGCCGTTGGGCAGTCGTGCATCCAGGTCCCTCACTTCCAGAACGCGCTGGTCGCGCGAGGCGACGGTGATCGTGTCGGCGCCGTGCGCGCGATGCGAATCGACCGCGACCATCGCATCCTCAAACTGCGACAGGCGGTCCATGATCGCCTTCCACTCGGCGAGCTTGCTGTAGGCGCTGATGCAGAAGGCGAAAGCGCCCTCCACGCGCTGGAAGGCGAGCGCCGCCTGCATCAGGATGCCGAGCTGAATGGCGCCGGTGAGGTAGGCCGGACTGACAATCAGCACCGGCACGACGCTGGAGGCCTGCGCATAGCCGCCGACAAAGCCGACCAGCCGCGTCTGCCGCGCAACCAGAGCTGTCCAGTTGCGCACCAGATTGCTGAAGCGCTTGTGCAATTCCTCGCGCTCGACCGCCTCGCCTTTCATCAGCGCCACCGGCTCGGAATGGTCCGCCGCGCGGACAATCGCGAAACGGAAATCGGATTCGTAGCGTTGCTGGTTGAAATTCAGCGGGATGAGGCGCCAGCCGATCCAGTGGGCGATCAGGGTTCCGATCGCCGCATAGGCGAGCGCGGCGACGATCAGATAGCCGGGAAAGGACAGATCCTTGCCGAACAGCGGCAGCGGCGTCGTCGCCGACACCCACCACAAGATGAAGGCGAAGGAGAACAGCGCCACAACGCTGCCCAGGAGGCCGGTGCCGAGTTCATGCGTGCGCTGGATGAAGAGATAGACGTCGTTGGCGATGCGCAGATGGATATTGTCGACATTCGGCGCCACGAAACGCACGCGGTAATGCCGGCCGTCCGCCATCCAGGACGACACGTAATTTGCAGTCAGCCAGCGCCGCCAGCGGATCTGCAGGGTCTGGCCGAAATAATACTGGCTGGCGCCGGCAACGACCGCGCCCAGCACGATCAGGCAGAAGACCAGAAGTTCCGCGGTAAAGGCGCTCCAGTCGCGGGCCTCCAGCGCGTTGAAGAAGCGGGCGTTCCAGTTGGCGACCTGCACCGCCACATAGACCAGCCCGAGTTCGGCGGCGACCACGGCCGCCAGCAAGCTGCGGGCGCGCCAGCGGTCCTCGGAGCGGAAATAGGGCAACGACAGGGCGAGGAATGTCCGCAACGCCAGAATAACCCGAGACATGATCCTTCCCCGCAAATCCCGCCAGACGGGTCATGGTCCGGCCGCAGGCCTTTCCACATGGCTGGAACCCGCACCATGCGACCAATCACCCTAGCATGCAAAGACCCGGAATATGGGCTTTCGCCGGCTATGCGAAGGCGGCCGGCCGCTTTCGGCCGCCAAAATTGCACCTTACATTATGTCTGGTGTAAGGCTCGGGTTCGGTCCCGCCGGTCGGGCCCATCCAAGCCTCTCGGAGACACGCGTGCCCAGCCCGGTGACCAAGACGCCCCTGCTCGACCAGATCGACCTACCGGAGGATCTCCGGCGTTTCCCGGAAAGCGATCTTCCCCAGATTGCCGGCGAACTGCGGCAGGAGACGATCGACGCGGTCGCCGTTACCGGCGGCCATCTGGGGGCGGGGCTCGGCGTGGTCGAGCTGACCACCGCCCTGCATTATGTCTTCGACACCCCCCGCGACCGGCTGATCTGGGACGTCGGCCACCAGGCCTATCCGCACAAAATTCTCACCGGCCGCCGCGACCGCATCCGCACCCTGCGCCAGGGGGGCGGCCTCTCCGGCTTCACCAAGCGCAGCGAAAGCGAATACGACCCTTTTGGCGCGGCGCATTCGTCGACCTCGATTTCCGCCGGCCTCGGCATGGCGGTGGCGCGCGACCTCGCCGGCAAGAAGAACCACGTCATCTGCGTCATCGGCGATGGTGCGATGTCGGCGGGCATGGCCTATGAGGCGCTGAACAATGCCGGCGCCCGCAACGAGCGGCTGATCGTCATCCTCAACGACAACGACATGTCGATCGCCCCGCCGGTCGGAGCGATGTCGGCCTATCTGTCGCGGCTTCTCTCCGGGCGCACCTATCTGAAGCTGCGCGATGTCGGCAAGCAGCTCACCAAGCACCTGCCCAAGCGCATCGACCAGTTCATCACCCGCGGCGTCGAGCACGCGCGCGGCTTCTGGACCGGCGGCACGCTGTTCGAAGAGCTCGGCTTCTATTATGTCGGCCCCATCGACGGGCACAATTTCGATCATCTGCTGCCGGTGCTGCGCAACGTGCGCGACTTCGAAACCGGGCCGGTGATCATTCACGTCGTGACGCAGAAGGGCAAAGGCTACGCACCGGCGGAGACCTCAGCCGACAAATATCATGGCGTGGTCAAGTTCGATGTCGCGACCGGCGCGCAGGCGAAATCGAAATCGAACGCGCCGGTCTATACGAAAGTGTTCGCCGACGCGCTGATCAAGGAAGCGCGCAAGGACGACAAGATCGTCGCGGTCACCGCCGCGATGCCGTCGGGAACGGGGCTCGATCTTTTCGAAAAGGAATTCCCCAGCCGCACCTTCGATGTCGGCATCGCCGAGCAACACGCCGTGACATTCGCAGCGGGCCTCGCCGCCGAGGGCTACAAGCCGTTCGCGGCGATCTACTCGACATTCCTGCAGCGCGCCTACGACCAGGTCGTGCATGACGTCGCGATCCAGTTGCTGCCGGTGCGCTTCGCCATCGACCGCGCCGGGCTTGTCGGCGCCGACGGCCCGACGCACGCCGGATCGTTCGATGTCGCCTATCTCGGCTGCCTGCCCGGCATGGTGGTGATGGCGGCTGCGGACGAAGCCGAGCTGGTGCACATGGTTGCGACTGCGGCGGCCATCGACGATCGTCCCTCTGCGTTCCGCTATCCGCGCGGTGAAGGGCTCGGCGTCGAGATGCCAACAGAAGGCGTGCCGCTCGAGATCGGCAAGGGCCGCATATTGCGCGAAGGCAGCAAGATCGCGCTCCTGAATTTCGGCGCGCGGCTCGGCGAATGTTTGAAGGCCGCCGACGCACTCGCCGGCTTCGGACTTTCCACCACGGTCGCCGACGCGCGCTTCGCCAAACCGCTGGATACCGATCTGGTGCTGCGGCTCGCGCGCGAGCACGAAGTCCTGATCACCATCGAGGAAGGCGCCATCGGCGGCTTCGGCAGCTATGTCATGCAGATGCTGGCAGAGAATGACGCCTTCGAATCCGGCCTCAAGTTCCGCGCCATGGTGCTGCCGGACGTCTTCATCGACCATGATTCTCCGGCTGCGATGTATACGAAAGCCGGCCTCGACGCCAAGGGCATCACCGCCAAGGTGTTCGAGGCGCTCGGCAAGGATGTCGCCGAGGAGACCGTCAGGCTCGCCTGATTATTTCAGCTTGCAGATCTCGACCAGTTCGCCAACCGCCTTGGCGCGGCCCTTGTCGTGCAACTGATAGCGGTTTTCGCCCATGGTCACGGTAACGGTGCCCGGCGCGCGGAACATGGCGACTACCGTCTGGAAATCGATCTTGCGCGCATAGCCATAGATACCGGCCGAGCGCACGGTCTTGCCGGAAAACGACGTCTTGTTCGCGCCGGCCGCGATCTCGATGGTCACCGGCTGGCCGGCCTTCGCGCCCTTGCTTGCGTCGCTGACGCTCAATTCGGCGATCTTCCTGCGGTTGTTGCAGATCAAGATGACCGTCGTCTCTCCCATCTCCGCATTGCCGAAGGCCAGGTAGGGGTCACGCTCGTCGCCGCCGAGCGACCAGCTGCGCTCGTCTGCGTTCGGCGCGGCCATCGCCGGCAACATGCCCGGAAGAAGCAAAGCTGAAATCGCAATCACGACTTTATGCAAGGTAGTTTCTCCCGCCCGCTTTGATTCGCCCGCCATCGAATACTCAGAATGCCGCGCACGATCAATGCGCGTCACGGTCACACTTTGGTCATGGTTGGATAGGTTCCCAATCGAATTCTGTGATCCGGCCATCGCATTTGTGCGCTTTCCTTTGCGGCATTCCGGACTATGGTGCCGCCGCATGACCACACAAGACGCAACAATGAGCGCCGGCGCAACCGGTGCATCGTGGCGCGAAGACCTGGGCGAAACGATCAGGCTCGCCATCCCGATCGCGCTGACGCAACTCGGCCAGGTGGCGATGATGACGACCGACCTTGCGCTGCTCGGGCGGCTGGGTGAAGGCGTGGTGGCCGCGTCGGCATTGGCGCATACCGTCCTGTTCGCCGCCTTCGTGCTCGGCATGGGACTTGTATCAGCCGTGGCACCGCTCGCGGCGCAGGCTTTTGGCAGCCGCAATCCGCGCCTCGTCCGCCGTGCACTGCGCGTCGGATTATGGGCGGCGGTCATGCTCGGCGTGCCGCTGAGCCTGCTGCAATATTACGGCAAGGATATTCTGATCGCGCTCGGGCAGAACGAGGATGCCGCCGCACTCGCAGCGCGCTATCTGCAGGGCCTGGCCTGGAGTCTGATCCCCGGCTGGTGGTTCATCGCGTTGCGCAGCTTCATGGGCGCGGTCAATCGACCGGAGCCGGCGCTGTGGGTCACGCTCATCGCGGTGCCGGCGAATGCCCTGCTCGCCTATGCGCTGATCTATGGCGCTTTCGGATTGCCGGAACTGGATCTGCTTGGCGCGGGCATCGCCACCACGCTGGTCAATACCGGCATGTGCGCGGCCTGCGTCTGGATCGCCTATGCCTGCCGCCCGTTCAGGAAATACCGCGTGCTCGGTAATTTCTGGCGCAACGACTGGCCGCTCTTCCGTGAGTTGGTCGCCATAGGGACACCGATTTCGCTGACCTTCCTCTTCGAATATGGACTGTTCGCTCTCGCCGCGCTGATGATGGGATGGCTCGGCACGACGGCGCTGGCCGCGCATCAGATCGCGCTTACCGTCGCGGCCATCCTCTTCATGGTGCCGTTCGGCATCTCGATGGCGGCGACGGTGCGGGTCGGGCATGCGGTCGGCCGGCGCGATGGGGCAGCCGCGCGCCGCGCGGGATTCGTCGCGCTCTCGCTCGGGGCGCTGTTCATGGCGGCCATGACCGTCGTGGTGGCGGCCGGGCGCAACCAGATTCCTCTCTTCTTTCTCGGCAGCAGCGCCGACGACGGGGCGACGGCTGCGCTCGCGGCGACGCTGCTGGTGGTCGGCGCCACCTTTTTCGTCGCCGACGGCGTGCAGACCATCGGCGCCGGCGCCTTGCGCGGCCTCAACGACACGCGCATTCCGCTGCTCTTCTCCGCCATCTGCTTCTGGATCATCGGTTTCGGCAGTTCGTACCGGCTCGGCTTTTCGGGCGGCATGGGAGCGGTCGGAATCTGGATCGGGCTCTCGGCGGGCATTGCCGTCTATGCGCTGCTATTGGTCTGGCGCTTTCACGTCCTGACCAAACGGGGCTATCTTCCCGCTTTGCCGTCCGCGGAATAAGTCTGCATGGTCGAGAGACTGATGATAGAGCGGGTCGGCCATCGCGGCGATGGCGTGGCGGACAGCGCCTTGGGGCCGGTCTATGTGCCCTACACGCTGCCGGGCGACGTCGTGGACGCGGAGTGCGTTCCCGGGCACCCGGACCGCCGGCATCTGCTGCGCATCGAGACGCCCTCGCCCGGGCGCATCGCGCCCTTCTGCCCGCATTTCGGGATCTGCGGCGGCTGCGCCATCCAGCATTGGCAGGAGGCGCCGTATCGCGCCTGGAAGCGCGATCTCGTCGTCATTGCACTTGAGCACGCCGGTTTCGCGGCCGATGTGGATGATCTCATCGACGCGCATGGCGAAGGCCGGCGACGCGCCGTATTCCACGCGCGGCGCGGCGGCAAGGATATCGTCGAGGTCGGGTTCGCAGCCTTGCGCGCGCACACGATCGTTCCGATAGACCGCTGTCCCGTGCTGGCACCCGGAATGGACGGGGCGATCGATGTCGCCTGGAAAATCGCCGAGATCCTCAAGCCCCAGGCGAAGCCGCTCGACATCCAGGTCACGGCGACCGGCGGCGGGCTCGACATAGACGTGCGCGGCTCCGGGCCGCTCGATGCCTCAAGCATGGCGGCGCTCGCCCGCCTTGCCGCAAACGGGCGCATCGCCCGCATCACCCGGCATGGCGAACTGGTCACCCAGGTGGCGCCGCCCGCAATCGCGATGGGCCGCGGGCAGGTGGTCCTGCCGCCAGGATCGTTCCTGCAGGCCACCGCGCTCGGCGAGGAGACTCTGGCGCGTCTGGTATCCGGTCACATCGGCAAAGAGAAGACGATCGCCGATCTGTTCTGCGGTGTCGGCCCTTTCGCCCTGCGCCTCGCCGAACGCGCCCGCGTCACCGCGTCCGACAACGACGCCAATGCCATCGACGCACTGCGGCGCGCGGCGACCACGGCGCCCGGCCTCAAGCCGGTCGAGGCGGTTGTCCGCGATCTCTTCCGCCGTCCGTTCGTGCCGCAGGAACTAAACCAGTTCGACGCCGTGATCTTCGATCCGCCGCGTCAGGGCGCGGAGAAACAGGCCCAGGAACTTTCCAAGAGCAAGGTGCCGCTGGTCATTGCCGTTTCGTGCAATCCGTCAACCTTCGCCCGCGACGCCAGGCACCTCGCCGATGGCGGCTACCGGCTCGAGACGGTGACACCGGTCGACCAGTTCAAGCACACGGCGCATGTCGAGATTGTCGCACGCTTCACGAAGTAGCGGCGGCTAGTTTCCCCAGCGCTCCTGCCAGATGCGCTCGCCAATGGTGCAGGAGACGCGCGGCGTCTTCGCCGCAGCCGGAATGACGCGCGCCTCCGGCATGCGGCCGGCGATTTCCAGCACCAGCTTCGTTCGGATCGCCTCCACGAACTTGTCGCGGTCGCGGACCGTGATCATGAAAGCGCCCGGCCCGCCGATGACGCAATCCTGGTAATATTCGTCGAGCAGTTCGATATCCATGGTGGAATAGCTCGGGCGCTTCAGCAGGATCGGCAGGCCGTTGATGGTGATGCCTTTCGAGACGACCTCGTCGCGGGCGACGGTCACGAGTTGGCCGTGATTGTTGGCGCCATCGCCGGAGACATCGATCACGCGGCGGATGCCGCGAAAGCCGCTCATCTCGAACAGCGCCGCGCCGAACAGCAGCGCGCCGGAAATCGAGGTGCGCGCGGCGCGACGGATCGGCGCCTGCAGGATTTCGTTGGCGACGGAATCCGCCGTTTCCGGTCCATCGATCAGCCGCCAGGGAACGACGATCTTCTGTTCGCCGGCGCCGGCCCATTCGAAATAGATGACCGCAACCTTGCCGTTGATTCCCTGGCGCAGGGCCTGCATGAATTCACGCGACATCAGCGCCTTGGCATAACCCTCGCGCTGCAAGGCCAGCTCATCGACATCCATCGAGTAGGAAATGTCGACCGCGAGCACGAGTTCGACATCGACCTGGGCCTTGCCGGGATCGCCGCCGCGCTGCGCGGGCGCCGCTGCGCTGCGCCAGGCCGTGAAAGCGACCACGCCCAGAGCAAGCGCCGCGATCAAGAACGAGGCACGGCGAATCATCGTCGCCTCCGTCGGTCAATCCGACAGATGCTGCCACGTTGCCCGGCAGAGCGAAAGCCCGCTTTAGGATTCGATCGCCTCGGTCGAGGTGATCTCGATGCCGAAGCCGCCAAGACCCACATAGGTCATCTTCTTGGAGGTCAGGAGCCGGATCGAGGAAATGCCGAGATCTTTCAGGATCTGGGCGCCAAGCCCGATTTCGCGCCATTGCCGGATACGGGCGGCGTCGGAGCTGGTATCGCCATCCTTCGGAATGGCGGTGATCGGCACGCCGGCGGTGCCGTCGCGCAGATAGACAATCACGCCGCGGCCGGCGGCCTTGAAGCGGTTCAACGCGGCATTGACCGTCTTGGCTCCGCCGAACACATCGCCGATGATGTCGGCGCGATGCAGCCGCACCAGGACATCCTTGCCGTCGTCGATGCGCCCATAGACGAAGGCCATGTGATGCTGCGGATCGAAAGGCGTGACATACGCGTAGCCCCGGAGTGGCCCGATCTGCGACGACACGGGAAATTCGCCGACACGCTCGACCAGCTTGTCGCGCGTCTGGCGGTAGGCGATCAGATCGGCGATCGAGAGCTGCTGCAGGTTGTGGCGTTTTGCAAAGGCGACCACCTGCTCGCCCCGCATCACGCTGCCGTCGTCATTCATCAGTTCGGAGAGCACGCCGACCGGCGGCAATTCGGCAAGCCGGCACAGATCAATGCAGGCTTCGGTGTGTCCGGACCGCATCAACACGCCGCCTTCCCTGGCCACCAGCGGGAACACATGGCCCGGCCGCACGAAATCGGCCGCGCCGCTATTGCCGTTGGCCAGCGCCCGCACGGTGTTGGTGCGTTCCTCAGCGGAAATGCCGGTGGTCAGGCCATGCCGCACATCGACCGACACCGTGAAGGCGGTGCCAAGCGGGGCGTCGTTCTGCGACACCATCGGGTCGAGATGCAGCTTTTTGGCGAGCGCAGCATCCAGAGGCGCGCAGACGATGCCGGAGGTATGGCGGATGATGAAGCCCATCTTTTCCGGCGTGCAGAGCGAGGCCGCGACAAACAGATCGCCCTCATTCTCGCGATCGTCGTCGTCGGTCACGACCACGATCTCGCCGCGGGCGAATGCCGCAATGGCGGCCTGAACACGCTGATGGATGTTGGTCACTCGACTCTGCCTATGCTTTTTGCGGGGCGAAGGGCCATACGCTGCCCTCGCCCGTCTGCGCCCGGTGACGCAGATAATGATCGGCGATCACGCACGCCACCATCGCCTCGCCGATCGGCACCGCCCGGATGCCGACGCACGGGTCGTGGCGGCCGATGGTGACGATATCGGTTTCCGTCCCGAACCGGTCAACCGTCTTGCGGGGATTGAGAATTGAAGACGTCGGCTTCACGGCGAAACGCGCCACCACGGGTTGCCCCGTGGAGATGCCGCCCAGGATGCCGCCAGCATGATTGGACAGGAAGCGCGGCTTGCCGTCATTGCCCATGCGCATCTCGTCGGCATTTTCCTCGCCGGACAATTGCGCGGCGGCGAAGCCGTCGCCGATCTCGACGCCCTTCACCGCATTGATGCTCATCAGCGCCGCGGCGAGCTCGGCGTCGAGCTTGCCATAGACCGGCGCGCCGAGGCCTGCCGGCACCCCTTCGGCCACGACCTCAATCACCGCGCCGATGGAGGAGCCGCTCTTGCGGACGCCATCGAGATAATCGGCGAATTTTTCGGCGGCCTTCGCGTCGGGACAGAAGAATGGATTGCGGTCGATCTCGTTCCAGTCCCAGTTGTTGCGGTCGATTGTGTGCGCGCCGACCTGCACCAACGCGCCGCGCACCGAAAGACCGGGCACAACCTTGCGCGCGATCGCGCCCGCAGCCACACGCGCCGCCGTCTCGCGCGCGGAGGAGCGCCCGCCGCCGCGATAGTCGCGCAGCCCGTATTTGACGTCGTAGGTGTAGTCGGCGTGACCCGGGCGGTATTTGTCCCTGATCTCCGAATAATCCTTCGAGCGCTGGTCGACATTGTCGATCACAAGCGCAATCGGCGTGCCGGTGGTCACATCCCCGCCGGTCGTCTCGTCGCCGAACACACCCGAGAGGATGCGCACCGCGTCGGGTTCGCGCCGCTGCGTCGTGAAGCGCGACTGGCCGGGCTTGCGGCGGTCGAGATGCAGCTGAATATCTGCTGCGGTCAGCGGAATGCGCGGCGGACAGCCATCGACCACACAGCCGATTGCCGGCCCATGGCTTTCGCCGAAGGTCGTGACGCGGAACATATGGCCGAAGGTATTGAAGGACATGGTGTTTGGTCTGTCGGCGGTGTGGTAGCCCGCGCCTTACCGGCGGTCAAATTCAGCGGGCCGCGGCGAATCACTGCCCGTCACACGCCAGCGTCCAGGAACAGCGGTGCTGCAATGCCGCATCGATTGCGCGGAATTGGCAGCAATCTACCGCACCTGCGTTCACACTTGATGAATGTGCAGACAGCGACCTGAACGCCGATTAATGGCAACCTGAATGCCCGTTAAGATACTGAAATACCAAAGCTTTTTTCAAAATTTCAATTGCGGTGACGATCCAATTCTGCAACGAATTGCGCGGCACGGGACAAGGGGCGAAGCACGCGAGTCTGCGGCCGGGCACTTTGATCCACCATCTGCCGATCAACGAGGACACACACATGCGTAAACCGATCGCAATCCTTGCCGCTCTCGGCTTTCTGGGCGCGACCAGCCTGCCGGCCGTTTCGGCTCCGGCGACCACCGGCGTCGTGAAGAGCGACGACCTGTCGGCTGCCAAGAAGAAGGCGAAGAAGGCCAAGAAGAAAAAGGCCGAACTGACCGTCACCGACCTCTCGGCCGCCAAGAAGAAGGCCAAGAAGGCGAAGAAGAAAAAGGCTGAGCTGGTCGCCACCGACCTCTCGGCTGCCAAGAAGAAAGCCAAGAAGGCCAAGAAGAAGGCCGAACTGACCGTCACCGACCTCTCGGCCGCCAAGAAGAAGGCCAAGAAGGCGAAGAAGAAGGCCGAACTGTCGGTCGTGACCGATCTGTCGGCTGCGAAGAAGAAGGCCAAGAAGGCCAAGAAGAAGGCCGAGAATGTGATCCTGTACCGGATCGCCGCCTGAGCTTTTCGCGAACGCGCATCGCGCTTTCGATGAAGCGGCCGGACCTGATGGGTCCGGCCGTTTTCATTTTGCATGCCGTCCGATTTGTCTCGGACCGGGCCGGCCCCCGGCGGCGGGGACTATTTCACCGACATGTCCGGGGCATCCGGATGCTTGATGCCGACGATGTGGTAGCCGCAGTCGACATGATGAATCTCGCCGGTCACGCCGCGCGAGAGATCGGAGAGGAAATACACCGCCGCATCGCCCACTTCATCGAGGCCGACATTGCGCCGCATCGGCGTGTTGTATTCATTCCATTTCAGGATGTATCGGAAGTCGCCGATGCCGGACGCGGCCAGCGTCTTGATAGGTCCAGCCGAGATCGCATTGACGCGGATATTCTTCACGCCGAGATCGGCGGCGAGATAGCGCACTGAAGCTTCCAGCGCCGCCTTGGCGACACCCATGACGTTATAATGCGGCATCCATTTCTCGGCGCCGTAATAGGTCAGCGTCAGCATCGAGCCGCCATTGGTCATCAGCTTTTCCGCGCGCTGCGCGATCGCCGTGAACGAATAGCAAGAGATCTGCATCGTCTTGGTGAAGTTGTCTTCGGTGGTGTCGACATAGCGGCCGTCGAGCTGATCCTTGTCGGAGAACGCGATCGCGTGCACGACGAAATCCAGCGAGCCCCAGGCCGACTGCACGGCTGCGAAGGCCGCGTCGATGGTCGCCGGCTCCGACACATCGCAGTGGCCGACAATGATCCCGTCCACTTCCTCGGCCAGCGGCTCCACCCGCTTCTTGAGCGCGTCGCCCTGGTAGGTGAAGGCAAGGTCGGCGCCCTGCGCATGGCAAGCCCGGGCGATGCCCCAGGCGATAGAGCGGTTGTTGGCGACACCCATGATCAGGCCGCGCTTACCGCGCATCAGCCCCGCACCGTCCGCCATCGCCGCTCCCCACAATAACGCCGGACGCGCCGCCGGCGTCAACCCTTGTGGCACAGCGGTTTTGGGCCATCAAGCGCCGCCGATACCGTGTCGAACCGGCTTAACCCATTCGGCGGAATAGCAAATGCGCCCGCGGTGTTTTAAGTCTGGGATGCCATTTGCAGCTCCCAGGGATCAGCCATGAGCACGTTCCGGCACAGCATTGAAGCCTGCATTCCGGCCTTGCGGCGCTATGGCCGCGCGCTCACCCGCGACGCGGAAACTGCCGACGATCTCGTCCAGGACACCCTGGTACGCGCCTTGCGGTCCGAGCACCTCTTTCATGGCGGCGATGTCCGGGCCTGGCTGTTTACCATTCTGACCAACCTCAATCGCAACCGGTTGCGATCTCTCGCCCGGCGGCCATCAACCGGCCAACTGGAAGATAACGACGCGGCCGATCTTGCGGGACCCGAGGCGGGCGGACGCGACATCGAGCGCGCGCTGGCGCTGCTGGTCGACGATCAGCGTCAGGCACTCTTGCTGGTCACGCTTGAAGGATTGTCCTATCGCGAGGTTGCGGAGGTGCAAGGCGTCCCAATCGGAACGGTGATGTCGCGGCTGGCGCGCGCCCGCGCGCAAGTGAAAGCCTATCTCGACGGCGAGCGTCCGGCGCTGCGCCGCGTGAAATGATCGAGGACAAAAGATGACCGACCGCCCAACCCCGGTGACCGAGGACGAGCTGCACGCCTATGTCGATGGCGAATTGCCGGCCGACCGTCGCGAAGCTGTCGAGGCGTGGCTCGCCGGTCATCCGGACGACGCCAATCTTGTCGGCGCATGGCGCGCGCAGGCGGAGATGATCCGCGCGCGCTACGGCGCCGTCGTCAACGATCCGGTGCCGTCGCGGCTGCAGCTGAATCAGTTGCTGCGCAACGGCCGGCGCTGGCGTACGGTGGCGGCTGCGGCCGCGGTCGCTGCGTTCATCATCGGCGGCGTCGCCGGCTGGATGGCGCGCGACGCCTCCGCGACTGCGCCGGATGCGATGCAGAGCTTCGCCAACGAGGCGCTGGCCGCACATCGTCTGTATGTCGGCGAGGTGCGTTATCCGATCGAAGTCGGCGCCACCGAAAATCACCTGCTGCCCTGGCTGTCGCGGCGGGTCGGCACGCAATTGCGCGCGCCCGACCTGACGGCATTCGATTTCCGCCTGCTCGGCGGACGGCTGTTGCCGAGCGTCAGCGGACCGGCGGCGCTGTTCATGTATGAGAGCGGCTCCGGCGAGCGCGTCACGCTCTATTGCGCGCAGCTGAAGGAAACGCCGACCGGCCTGCGTTATGTCTCAGTCGACAATTTCGCGGCCGTGCACTGGGTGGAAGGCGATTACGGCTGGGTGATCAGCGGACCCGCGGAGAAATCCCGCCTTAAGGGCATCGCGAAGTCGGTTTACGAGCAGCTGGAAAACCGCGCGCCGCCGAGCAAGCGTTCGCGCGCAGAACCCCTGATGGTGCGGCGAGGGTCTTAGCAAAGAATATTCGCGGGATCAGCCGAGATTCTTGCGCGGATCGTAAGGCTTCCCGTCGCGCCATTTGCGCATCAGCTCCTCGAGCTCTTCGTCCTTGCCGTCTGGCAGCACGATGCGAATGGTGGCGTAGAGATCGCCCTGCCCATTCTTCGTCGGCAATCCCTTGCCTTTGAGCCGGAAGACGCGGCCGGCATTCGTGCCGGCAGGGATCGACAAGTCGACCGCGCCGTCGAGCGTCGGCACCCTCACCTTTCCGCCCAGCACCGCCTCGTAGAGCGTGACCGGCAGATCGAGGCGCAGGTCGGCGCCGTCGCGTTCGAAGCAGGGATGCTTGGCGATATTGACCGTGATCAGCGCGTCGCCGGCGCCGCCCGGCCCGGCAAATCCCTGGCCCTTGAGACGGATTTGCTGGCCGTCGGTCAGACCGACGGGAATCCTCACGTCCACTTCCTTGCCGGTCGGCAGCCGCACGCGGCGCGAGCCGCCATGCGCGATGTCGCTCAGCGATATCGTCAGTGAGGCCTGCACATCGTGGCCGGAGGGCGCTGCGTGCAGATCCTCCGTCTCGAAATGAGCGCCGCTGCGGGTTTCCGCCCGGCCACCCATCATCCCCTTCAGGATGTCCTCGAAGCCGCTGAACCCGCCAAAGCCGCCGCTGGCGCCACGGCCCGCACGCTGAAAGCCCTGCGGCCCCCAGGTGAACGTCTCGAAATGCCCATCCTGGCCGAAACCGGCGCCCGGGTGCACGCCTTCGAAGCCGGCATAACGCGGCTTGCCTTCGGCATCGATTTCGCCGGCGTCGAACGCCCGGCGCTTCTTCTCGTCACCGAGAATTTCATAGGCCGAGTTCAGCTCGGCGAACCGCGCCGCGGCCTTGGGATCGTTCTTGTTGGCGTCGGGGTGATATTTCTTCGCAAGCTTGCGGAAGGCGGACTTGATGTTGCCCGCACTGGCCCCCTTCGCCACCCCCAGAACCTGATAGGGGTCGCGCATTCACGAACTCCACTTCCTGGATCGGCCGAGCGGCCGGATTGTGCTCATTGTTGTCATAAATGTGGGGAGATTGTCCCGGTTCCGCAACGCGAGCCCGCGGGGGTCAGGACCGCTTCCACGGCGTCAGCTTGCGCACTTCCCACTTGCCTGCTCGCCCGCTCCGGCAGGCCTCGCCCTGGAGCCAGGATTCCGATCCACCATGGACATAGCTGGCCAGGAAATCGCGGCACATGCGGCCATCCTGGCTGTTATAGGCGCTGGCAATCGGGGTCACGGTCCCGCGCGCCCCGCTCTGCGGATTCTCCCAGGCCGTGCTGGCGTCCTTGCCGCCCCGCCCCAGCACCTCGCTGGCGGCCGCCCGGGCGAAGACAAGGTCGCTTTCCGGCGGCATGGCCGCGGCAATGCTGCCGGTCGTTTCCGGCCCGCTGGCGCTGGCCTGCGCAGTTTTGGCGTCGTCCTTGCCGGAGAAGGAGCCAAGTTGATAACTGGTGCTGCAGCCTGCAGTGACTAGCCCCAAAATCAGCGCCGCCGCAGGCCCACGACAGCAGCACCATAGGCGCGTCATCGCCCATCCACTATAACGGGAATGCCGGACCATGGGATTGTCGTCAGAGCCGGCCACTCGGTGCCCCGCGGAATGACTGACACAAACTCCATAGAACACCCGACCTGGTTAAAGAGTGGTGATTTCACCGAAAGCGAGGAACCGTTCCGGCTGTTCGCTGCCTGGCTGGACGAGGCGACCGGTTCCGAGCCCAATGACCCGACCGCCATGGCGCTGGCGACGGTGGATGCCGACGGGCTGCCGAACGTCCGCATGGTGCTGATGAAGGGCTTCGACGCCCAAGGCTTCGTCTTCTATACGAACCTCGACAGCCGGAAAGGGCAGGAACTGGCGCGTCACCCCAAGGCGGCACTCATGTTTCACTGGAAGTCGCTCAGACGGCAGGTGCGCGTGCGCGGGCCGGTCGAGCCGGTGACCCCCACGGAAGCGGACGCCTATTTCGCCACAAGGCCGCGGCTGGCGCAGATCGGCGCCTGGGCCAGCAAGCAGTCGGCGCCGCTGGAAAGCCGGCTCGCCTTCGAGAAAGCCGTCGCCTCCTACACCGCGAAATACCCCGTCGGCGCCATACCGCGGCCACCAAACTGGTCGGGATTCAGGATCATTCCCCTCAGCTTCGAATTCTGGCACGACCGGCCCTTCCGGCTGCACGACCGCATCGAATTCCAGCGCAGCCATCCGGGCGAGACCTGGACCAAGACACGGCTTTATCCGTGAATCCGTGACCTGCTAGAGAGACGCATGCCGCAATCGCACGACAATCATCCGCGCCGCACTCTGCTGCTCACGGGGGCGAGCCGCGGCATCGGCCACGCCACCGTGAAGCGGTTTTCCGCCGCCGGTTGGCGCGTGATCACCTGCTCGCGGCACGCCTTCCCGGAGAATTGCCCCTGGGAAATGGGACCCGAGGATCACATCCAGGTCGACCTCGACGATCACGACAATACCGCCGAAGCCATTGCCGAAATCAAGCGCCGGCTGAGCGACGGTCTGCTGCATGCGCTGGTCAACAACGCGGCGATCTCGCCCAAGGCGGAGGGCGGCAAGCGCCTGAGCTCGATCGACACGACCATCGACGTCTGGCAGCACGTCTTCAACGTCAATTTCTTCGCCCCGATCATGCTGGCGCGCGGGCTGCTCAACGAGCTCAAGGCAGCGCATGGATCGGTCGTCAACGTGACGTCGATCGCGGGCTCGCGCGTGCATCCCTTCGCGGGCGCGGCCTATGCGACATCGAAAGCCGCGCTGGCTTCGCTGACGCGCGAAATGGCGTCAGATTTCGGCGCGCTCGGCGTGCGCGTGAACGCCATCGCCCCCGGCGAGATCGACACCTCGATTCTGTCCCCGGGCACCGAAAAGATCGTCGAGCAGCAGATTCCCATGCACCGGCTCGGCACGCCCGACGAAGTTGCGAAGATCATCTATGTGCTGTGCACCGAGACATCGTCCTACGTCAACGGCGCCGAAATCCACATCAATGGCGGCCAGCACGTCTAACGGAGGCTAGAGCCAGCGTCGCCACTTGAAATAAAGATACGGAATGATCGCGGCCGCCACCATCAATCCGATCGCAAAGGGATAGCCCAGCGCCCATTTGAGCTCCGGCATCACCTCAAAATTCATGCCGTAGATCGAGGCGACCAGCGTCGGCGGCATGAAGACCACCGCTGCCACCGAGAAGATCTTGATGATGGCGTTCTGCTCGATCGAAACCACACCGACCATGGCGTCGAGCAGGAAGGTGATGTTGTTAGTGAGGAAGGTGGTGTGGTCAGAGAGCGACTGCACGTCGCGCTGCATCGACTTGAGCTGCGCGCGCATTTCCTTCGACCAGCGCATGCCTTCCTCCTCGTTTGCGAGGAAAAGAATGAGCCGCATGATCGAGACGAGGCTTTCGCGCACCTTGGAGGACAGGTCGCCCTTGCGGCCGATGGTCTGCAGGATCACGGGATATCGCCGCGACCGCTCGCTGGCGGAGAGCTTGCGGTTGAAGATGTCGAACGAGATGCGGTCGACCTCGGTCCCGACACGCTCCAGAATATCGGCGGCGCGGTCGATCACCGCATCCAGAAGATCCATCAGCACCGTCTGGCCGGTGATGGTCGCGGGACACGACTTCCCGAGCTTGTAGCGAATGATCGTGAAGGGCTTCGGCTCGTCGTAGCGCACCGTCACGAGACGGTGGCCAGTCAGAATGAATGTGACCGGTGTCGTCTTCGGTGCCGGCGTATCCGACTGGCACATCAGCGTCGCTGTCATGTAGCGGGCGCCGTTCTCGAAATAGAGACGGCTCGACAGCTCGATTTCCTGCATTTCATCCCGGGTGGGGATCAGGACGCCGACCAGGGATTCGACGAGTTTGTCCTCCTCGTAAGTCGGGTTGACCAGATCGATCCAGACGGCCGCTTCAGGAATCCCCTCGCCGGTGCCCATCACCCGGTGTTCAAGGCTGGTTCCTTGCGGAATATAGACCGACAGCATGCTGCGCGCCTGACTGGTTTACCCGGCGGCCACGGCAGGCGCGGCAGCGGGCGGCCCAGACATGACCTTGCCGAGCCCGCCCGCGCAAGCGAAATTCTCGGTTTATGACAGCGAAATCTGGGTCTTAGCGCCCGGTCCCGCTCGGCGCAGATGCAGGCGTCTTGCCGTCGCCCTTGCAGGTTAGGGCGGCTGCGACTGCGGAAATTCCGATCCGGCCATAGCAGCGGTCGAGTTCGGCTGCCTTTCGGTTATCGTCGGCGCCAGCGTCGGCTTTCGGCGAAGTCATCAAGTCCTCCTGGGTCCTTTCAAGTCGTCCCCACCCATGAGCAATAGTCATCGGATCGGGATTCGGTGGGGCGGAATTGAGTACCGATTGGCAAGACTTCGGGGCATTTCCGCCGCAAAGGTTAGTGCTGTCCCTGCGGTGCGGGTTCACGGGCGGACCCATTTCTCTTGTCCGTCCATAGGGTAAACCGTGGATTAACGCCTTGGTGGCAATCTGTATTTCCTGGGCCGGGCCGTTGTCTTGGCGGCGTGCTGGTGAAATGGTGCAATCCTGCAACAGTTTCACAGGACTGCGGCACGGCACTGCGTCTCTACTGGAAAATCAGGGGTTTTCTCGTCTATTCCAGTGCAAGGGACGAGTCTTCAGTGGACCCTTGGACGTGACGGGGAATGTAATGGTCGTGCGCCCGATTGCGCTTCTCCTGTTGACGCTCAGCCTTGGCGGCTGCGTGACGGTGTCCTCGACGCCTGAGCCTGCCTCCGGCAAAGCCATGACCGCGCGCGACAAGGAATTGCTCGCGAACGCTCCTTATCAGAAGGCGGCGATCCCCGAGCCTTATCGGCGTCACATCGTGACCTATCACCGCAAGGAAGCGCCCGGCTCGATCGTGGTCGATTCCGATGCGCGCTATCTCTATTACGTGCTGCCGGAAGGCAAGGCGATCCGCTACGGCATCACCGTCGGCGAAGAAGCGCTGGCTTTCTCCGGCATCGCCAAGGTGGGCCGCAAGGCCGAATGGCCGACATGGGTGCCGACTTCGGCGATCAAGGAGCGGCTCGGACCGAGCATCCCGAACCAGGTCGGCCCCGGACCGCATAACCCGCTCGGCGCGCGCGCGTTGTATCTGCATCTCGGCGCCAAGGACGCGCTGTACCGCATCCACGGCACCAACCAGCCGGAACTCATCGGCGCGGCAGTGTCGTCGGGCTGCATCCGCATGACCAACGAAGACGTCATCGATCTCTATGATCGGGTGAAGCTCGGTACCGTGGTGGTTGTGCTGGCGCCGAAGGAAGGCGATTCCCCGACCAATCCGCAGGTCGCGCTGCACAACATGGATCGTTTCGGCACCCACTGACCGCCGCGATGCGATCTGCACAACGCCGGACCGGAGTCTGGCGTTTTTTGTTTGCGCGATCAGCCGACCTCGATGCGCAGGATTTCCGGCTGCACGCCGAGCCGCGCAGGAATACCGCTCGTGCCGAGTCCGCCCGACACGATCATATGCCGTCCGCCTTCGATGATGTGGCCATAGGCATAACGTGCGCCGTAGGCCGACGGCACGAAATGCTCCCACAGCATCGGGATGCGGATCTGCCCGCCATGCGTATGGCCGCAGAGCGTGAGCGCTACGCGGTCCGGAACCTTCGGAAAAATGTCGGGCTCGTGCACCAGGAGGATCACCGGATCCTCGTTATGCACGCGCCTGAGAGTCCCGGGCAGATCGTCGACGCCGCGATAGCGCCGCCGTCCGAGAATATGCGCCAATTGGTCGCCCAGCCCCGCGAGCCAGAAACGGTTGCCGCGCGGCCCGAGCAGCAGCGCATCGTTTTCCAGCACCGGTATCTTCACGTCGGCGAAGGCCTGCCGCGTGTTGCCGACATCGTGCCACCAGTCGTGATTACCAAGGATCGCATAGACTCCGAGCGGCGCCCGCAGCCGCCCCAGCTCCGCGGCCCAGACCTCGGTCGGAACGATCTCGGTGATGAAGCTATGCGTGGCGAAATAGTCGCCCAGCAGCACGATCACATCGGAACGCTGCAGATTGGCCGCGTCGATGACAGCGCGGACGCGTTCGCGCCCCATATTGGGCCCGCCTGCATGCAGGTCGGCGATCACGGTGATGCTGAGCCGGTGGCCGGCGCGCCAAGTGGGCGGCGTGACACGATAACGCGTGACGCGGAGCGTCTGCGCCGCTTCCATCCCGGCATAGGCTGCGGTCACAGGGCCAAGCAGGGTGGTCAGGCCGGCGGCGCCAAGGATCAGCGAGCGGCGGGTCAAGCCCGACCCGCCCGGCCGCGTCACGGCAGGCTCCGTCTCTCTTTCAATTGGCTTCATGCCGGGGTGGTATCGCATGGACGATAAAAGGAAGGTTCACGGGATCGCATAAAGTCGGGGTCATTCCGCCTGCGGGGCCTCGGCCGGCCGCGGCCGAGGCAACGGGACCTCGGGAACCGGCTCCAGCACATCCCATTGGCATAGCCGGTAGCCGCCGCGGCGCTCCGCCAGATCCATATGAATGTGGGTTTCATGGTGACCGTCCGAGCCCGGTCCCAGAACGGTGGTGAAACGGGCGCAGATGCTCTTCTTGATGGTCTCCCGGAAGTCTTTCGGGATGGTGCGGTCGGTCAGCCCCGCGAACTTGCCGTTCGCCAGCGCGATGCCGCGGATATCGATGGCATTGGCGGCTCCATGTTCGCTGATCTTGGCGCCGGCGATGCGGTTGCGGCCACGGCAATCGAAAGAAGCATAGTTGTCGAGGGCGCGCACCGCGGTTCCCATCCCCGACACCGCCGCGACGACATCTTCGCGCACCCAATGCGCCAGCGCCTCCGCCATCTGGCAACGCAGTGTCGCGGGCGGGGTCACCACCACCCGGCTCTTGTCCTTGAGGACGATCGCCTCGAGCTTCACCACATCGACAGCCCCGCAATCGCCGGGGCCGATCAGCGACGGCTGCGCTTCGATCAGCGCAATCTCGCCTTCGATGCGGCGCTGACAGGCAGAGGGTTCGGCCGGCGCCGGCGGCGCCGGCAGCGGCTCGGGATCTGCCGCGAAAACCTCCATGGGAGGTGCCTGGATTGCCGGCGGTGCCGGATCGTTGCGCGGCACCGCGACAGTCTTGCCCCGGTCCGGTTTTGACCGCGGCAATGGCGGCGTCTGCGCCCATGCGTTGCCGCCGGCCGCGGCCGCCGCACACGCCAGGACCAGAATAACAGGGAAAATGCGCGTCACGGGGAAGCTCTCGGCAGAGATTGCGGCATTTCTGCGGGATGCCAGAATAGACCGGAATCGATGGCAATCCTGCCGCTTCTGTTCTTCCCGGATGCGTGACCTTCCATGACCTTCGACGTGGCCGTGATCGGCCTTGGCGCCATGGGCAGCGCCGCGCTCTACCATCTTGCCCGCCGCAATATACGCGCCGTTGGGATCGAGCGGTTTGCGCCGGGCCATGAGCGCGGCTCATCGCATGGCTCCACCCGCATTATCCGGCTCGGCTATTTCGAGCATCCCTCCTATGTCCCGCTGTTGCGCCGCGCCTACACGCTGTGGCGCGATCTCGAAGCGGCCAGCGGCCGTTCGCTGATGACCATCACCGGTATCGTCGAAATCGGACGGGAGGATTCGGAGCTGGTGCAAGGCACGCTCGCCTCATCGCGCCTGCATGAGCTTCCCCATCAAGTTCTCACCGCCGCCGAAGTGATGCGGCGCTATCCAGCCTTCCGGCTCCCCGCAGATTTTGTCGGCGTGCTGCAGTCCGACGGCGGCTATCTCGAGGCGGAAGCCGCAGTGCAAACGCATCTCGCACTGGCCCGCGTTGCCGGCGCAGACATCCATCACAATCGGCGTGTCCTCGCGGTCGAGCCGAAAGACGGCCATGTCCGCGTGATTACCGACGTCGGAACGATCGACGCCGGCATCGCGATTGTGTCTGCCGGGCCCTGGATGACCACGCTTCTGCCAGACCTTGCCGTCGACCTCCAGGTGACACGGCAGGCGGTCTTGTGGGTCGAGCCCGACAACCGCGAACTGTTCCTGCCCGACCGCTTTCCAGTATTCATGATCGAGACCGGGGACGGCATCCATTACGGGTTTCCGCTGCACGGCGCCGACGGCGTGAAGATCGCCAAGCATCATCATTCCGATGAGGTCGTCGATCCGGAAATCTACAATCGCGAGGTCACCGCGGACGACGAGAACATCGTCCGCAAGGTGATGTCGCAATATCTTCCCTCCGCCAACGGCAGGGTCCTGACCAGGAAAACCTGTCTCTACACTATGAGCCCAGACGAGCATTTCATTGTCGACCGTCTGCCGGGCCATCCGCAGATCATCGTCGCATCGCCCTGTTCCGGCCATGGCTTCAAGTTTGCGCCGGTCATCGGCGAAACTCTGGCCGATCTTGCGATTTCGGGACATACGGTCAACGATATCAGCCGGTTCCGCCTGGATCGCTTCGCCTGAGGCGATGGCAGGTTTTCGATCTTGCGTGCCCCCTGCGACGGGCTAACCTTGCTTCGACTGCCTCCAAGAAGGCAGCGCCAGATCAGGGGAAACGCCATGCAGGGCCTGATGCAGGATTGGCCGCTTCTGTGCCATCGCATCATCGATCATGCCGCCACCTACCACGCCGCCCGCCCGGTCGTGTCGCGCTCGATCGAGGGGCCGATCCATACCACCAACTATGCGACTGTGCGGAGGCGTGCCCTGCAACTGGCCCAGCGGCTCGACCGCGATGGCATCAAGCTCGGCGACCGGGTGGCGACACTGGCCTGGAATACCTGGCGACATCTGGAATGCTGGTACGGCATTCTCGGCATCGGCGCCGTCTATCATACCGTCAACCCGCGGCTTTTTCCCGACCAGATCCCATGGATCATCAATCACGCCGAGGACCGCGTGATGATGACCGACCTCACCTTCATCCCGCTGCTGGAGAAACTTGCGCCGCAGCTTCCGCTGATCGAGCGCTATGTGGTGCTCTCCGACGCCGCGCATATGCCGGACACGACGCTGAAGAACGCCGTTCCTTATGAAGAGTGGATCGCGGAGGCCGACGGCGATTTTGCCTGGAGGAGCTTCGACGAAAATACCGCCGCCGGTATGTGCTACACCTCCGGCACCACCGGCGACCCCAAGGGCGTCCTCTATTCGCACCGGTCCAACGTGCTGCACTCGCTGATTGCCAGCACGGGCGATGCAATGGGCATTTCATCGCGTGATGTAGTGATGCCGGTCGTCCCCATGTTCCATGCCAATTGCTGGGGCATTGCGCTGACGGCGCCGATGAACGGTGCCACCCTCGTGATGCCGGGCCAGAAGATGGACGGCGCCTCCATCTACGAATTGCTGGACACCTATAAAGTCACGTGCACGGCGGCCGTGCCGACGGTCTGGCTCATGCTGCTGCAACATCTGGAAGCGACCGACGCCAAACTGCCGCATCTTGAGCGCGTCATCATCGGCGGCTCCGCTTGCCCGCGCGCCATGGCGAAAACGTTCGAAGAAAAGTACGGCGTCGAGGTGATCCATGCCTGGGGCATGACCGAAATGTCGCCGCTTGGTTCGCTCTGCTCGATCAAGCCCGACTATGCCGACCTCTCGGGCGAAGCCTTGCTCGACATCAAGGAGAAGCAGGGCCATCCGCCCTTCGGCGTGGAGATGAAGATCACCGACGACCAAGGCCGCGAACTGCCCTGGGACGGCAAGACCTTCGGCCGGCTCAAGGTGCGCGGCGCCGCCGTTCTGCGGCGGTATTTCAAGGAAGGAGCCGACGCCCTGGACGACCAGGGCTTTTTCGACACCGGCGATGTCGCGACGCTCGACCCGCATGGCTATATGCACATCACCGATCGTTCCAAGGACGTGATCAAGTCCGGCGGCGAATGGATTTCCTCGATCGCACTGGAGAATCTGGCGGTGGGCCATCCCAAGGTCGCGGAGGCCGCCGTGATCGGCGTCCGTCATCCCAAATGGGGCGAACGTCCGCTGCTGGTCGTAGTGCTCAAGCCGGGCGAAAGCGCCACTCGCGAGGATGTACTGAATTATATGAACGGCAAGATCGCGGCATGGTGGATTCCCGACGATGTGGTATTCGTCGACCAGATTCCCCATACCGCGACCGGGAAAATCCTGAAAACCGCGTTGCGGGAGGCGTACAAGGACTACGTTTTGCCCGGCAGGGTCGCGGCGGAGTGATTTATGGCGTCATTTGACGCGGGCGGCCTCACGGCTGCGCCCGGACCTGTTGACCGGCACATGAGCGCTGTCCGTTTTCTGGGTCAGGACCGCCCCTACTGGCATATTCTTGTGCGCGGCGCCGTGCTGCTGATGGTAACGCTCGGCATCTACCGGTTCTGGCTGATCACCGACACCCGCCGCTTCCTCTGGGCCAATACCGAGATCGGCGGCGAGTCGCTGGAATATTCCGGGACAGCCCTGGAGATCCTGCTCGGCTTTCTGGTCGCCATCGCGCTCCTTGTCCCACTCTACATTTTCTTCTTTCTTGGGGCCCTCGACGTCGGCACGGCGGGCCCGACGACCACCCTGGCCGTGATCGCGCTGGCGGCTATCGGCCAATACGCCGTCTGGCGGGCGCGCAGCTACCGCCTCACCCGCACCGTCTTCCGCGGCCTCCATTTCCACCAGACCGGCTCCGGCCTCCATTATGCGGTTTGCGTGCTGTTCTGGTGGGCGATGATGGCGGTTACGCTCGGCCTCGCCTATCCCTTCGCACAGGCGAGCCTCGAACGATTCAAGCTCGCTCATACCCACTACGGCGATCTGCCGGGACGATTCGAGGGCTCGGGCTGGCAGCTGTTCCTGCGCGGGCTGCCGCTGTGGTTCGCGGTCATGGCGCCGACGCTGATCGCTCTTTCGGCGCTGCTTGCGGTCGACTGGGTACTGATCGGCCGCATCCTCCAAAGCGGTGGCAACACCAGCGACATTCTCGCCCGCATCGGACAGCAGGCGCCGGAATTCTACGGCGCCATCGGGCTGTTCGTGCTGGCTTTCGGTTTTGCCCTTCTCGCGGCGCTGGCGCTGTTTCCGGCCTTCCAGACCATCGTCATGCGCTGGTGGGTCTCCGGCATCCGCTTTGCCGACGTCAGCGTCACGTCGCGGCTGCGCATGTTCGACGTCTACAAGGCGTATCTGGGCTTCGTCGCCCTGCTCCTGGTGTTCGCGCTGACGATGATCGTGATCGCATTCATCGCCTTTGCAATCATCGGCCTGCTTTTCGGAACAGCCGAGCAATCGAAATTCGCAGAACTGTTCACTATCCTCGCCATGGTCGGCCTCTATGTCGTGTCCGCGCTCGGTCTCTCCACGATCTATCAGGCGACCGCGAAGCTCTCGGTCTGGCGGCTGACGGCGCAGTCCAGCGCCTTGTCGGATGCCGCGATCCTTGAGCATGTGAAGGCCGCCGGCGAGCCCGGCTCGCCTTTGGGCGAGGGTCTGGCCGACGCGCTGAATGTGGGTGGACTATGACGACACGCACCGGCGCCGCCCGCTATTTCGACGGTCTCACCAGTGCCCGTCATGACGTGACGCTGGAGCTCGCGTCGCATGCGCTGGTGATCCGCGACGGCGACGGCGCCATTCTCGATCAATGGTCCTACGATCGCCTCAAGCATCTGTCGGCCCCCGATCACATCTTCCGCATCGGCCTGCGCAAGAATCCGGTGCTGGCGCGGCTCGAGATCACCGACATGGATTTCGCACACGAGATCGATCTTCTGGCGCCCGACATCGACCGCACCGGCGCCTCGGCGCGCAAGATCCGCCGCCGCGCCATCGGCTGGGCCTTTGCGGCGGCCATCGCCATGGTGCTGTCGGCGATCTACGGCGTGCCGCTGCTGGCCGATCGCCTGGCACCCGTGGTGCCGCGCGGATTCGAGCAGCGGATCGGCGCCGCAACCAATGCGCAGGTCCGCGCCATGCTCGACAAGGGTCCGCCCGGCCGGCCGTTCGAATGCGGCGAGGCTGCCATCGAGCGGGCCGGGCTCGTCGCGTTCCGCAAGCTGGCGCGGCAGCTGGAAGCTGCCGCCAATCTCGGCACGCCGCTCCATATCAGCGTCGTCCGTCGTGCGGAGCCCAATGCCTTCGCGCTGCCGGGCGGCTACATCTATGTCTTTCAGGGACTGATCGACAAAGCCGAAACGCCGGACGAACTTGCCGCCGTGATCGCGCACGAGATCGGTCATGTCGCGCATCGCGACGGCATGCGCGCGGTGCTGCAGGGCGCGGGCCTGTCCTTCCTGTTCGGCATGATGCTGGGCGATTTCGTCGGCGGCGGCGCGGTCGTGCTGGCGGCGCGAACCATTCTGGAATCCGCCTATTCCCGCAATGTCGAAAATGCCGCCGACCGCTTCGGCGTGCAGGTGATGCTGGCCCTCGGCGCCGATGCGCGGGCGCTCGGCCGATTCCTGCAGCGGATTTCCGGCGACGAGGCGAGCACATTCAGCATTCTCCTCGATCATCCCACCGCCCGGGAACGTGCCGCCGCCATCAATGCCATCGCGCCGCCGCAAAGCCGTGGCGTGACCTTGCTCGATCCTGGCGAATGGGCAGCGCTCAAGCGCGTCTGCGCCGGGTACAGGACCTGACGAACCATGGCGCGACTGCGTTTTGCCGAAGATCCCTATTCCCGCCTCGCCATCTGGTCGCGCCGGCTGGCGCTGTTTTCGCTCGCAGCGGTGCTGCTCTCCATCATCATCGTGCGCTCGGGGCTGATCGAGGTCGAACCGGGCCTCGTGACCTTTGCCGGCGCGCTGGTCTTCGCCGTGCTCGCCATCCTGACTGCGCTCGCCTCATTCATCGTGATCTGGCGTGAAGGCCTGCGCGGCCTCGGCTATGCCGTATCGGCCATCGCGATCAGCGCCCTGTTGCTGGCCTATCCGGCCTATCTCGCCGCCAAGGCCTATCGGCTGCCGTGGATCGCCGACATCACCACCGATTCTATCGATCCGCCGCGCTTCGAGGCCATCGCGCGCCTGCGCAGCCGCGCGGCCAATCCCGTCCAATATGCCGGCCTTTATGCGGCGGAACAGCAGCACGACGCCTATCCCGATATCGAGCCGCTCGAGGTCTCGGTTTCGGCGAAGGTCGCCTATGACACGGCGCTCGCGCTGGTGAACCGCAATCGCTGGCTGGTCATCGACGCGCGCGATCCGCAGGGCGGACGCCGCGACGGCCGCATCGAGGCAGTGGCGCGCACCCCGATCATGGGCTTCCGCGACGACGTGGTGATCCGCATCCGCGGCAGCGGCGAGGAAGCCCGCATCGACATGCGCTCGGCCTCCCGCTATGGCCGCCACGATATCGGCACCAACGCCAAGCGCATTGCGAGCTTCTTCGAGCAGATCGAAACCACCATCGATGAAGCGCTCGACCGGCAGGAAAAGCTGGAGCGCCGCGCCTCGCAGCAGAAAAAGCAAACCAAGACCCCGCCCGCCAAGAAGCAATCCGCCACTCAGCCCGCCGCCAAACGGTAGGTGCCGGCGATGGAAGGCGCGCCCTCGGTCGCGACCACGCCGCGCGCGACGAGATCCTCCATATGCGCCAGCACCGACAGGCCGGCGGCGCCGGTGAGCCGCGGATCGATGCCGATATAGATCGCCCGCACCAGGGTCGGAATGTCGGTTTCGCCCTTGGCAAGGCGATGCAGGATCGAGGCCTCGCGCCCCTCGCGATGGCGGATATAGCTCTGCACGAAACGCGACGCGTTGCGGATGGCCGTGCCGTGGCCGGGCAGATAAATCTCTTCGCTGCGTTTTGCGAGCTTGTGGAGCGAGGCCATGTAGTCGCTCATGGCGCCGTCGGGCGGCGCGACGATGGACGTCGACCATGACATGACATGGTCGCCGGAGAACAGGATGTTCTGCCCTCTGAGCGCAAAGGCCATGTGGTTGGCGGTGTGACCAGGCGTTGCGATGGCTTCGATATCGAAGCCTTTGCCGGACACGACATCGCCTTCGCGGATCGCGATCTGCGGCCTGAACGCCGCATCGACGCCGGCGTCAAGCGGGTTGGCTTCGCCGATATGCAGCGGGCGCGCCGCACGGTGCGGACCCTCGCCATAGACGGCGGCGCCGGTCGCGGCCTTGACCGCAGCCGCCGCGGGCGAGTGATCGCGATGCGTATGGGTGACAAAGATATGCGTCACCGTCTCGCCGCGCACGGCGTCGAGCAAAGCCTGGATGTGGCGCGGATCGTCAGGGCCGGGATCGATGATCGCGACCTGCCCGCGGCCGACAATATAGGTGACTGTGCCGCGGAACGTGAACGGCCCGGCATTGCCCGCGCAGAGTGCGCGCACGCCGGGCGCAACCTCCTTCGCCTCGCCCGGAACGAGATCGAAGCTCTTGTCGAAGGGGATGTCATCGGTCATCGACACGGTGAGGAAGCCTAGTTGTTCAATGCCTGCAATGGCGCCGGGATGCGGCCGCCGCGATTGACGAAGCGGGCGCTTGAGCGGGTGTTCACGGGAATGATGCGGGCGTGACCGAGCAGGCCACCGAATTCGACGAGATCGCCCGCCTTCTTCCCCGCCACCGGAATGACGCGCACAGCGGTCGTCTTCTTGTTGATCATGCCGATGGCGGCCTCATCCGCGATGATCGCCGCGATCGTCTCCGCCGGCGTGTCGCCCGGCAGCGCGATCATGTCGAGGCCCACCGAGCACACCGCCGTCATCGCCTCCAGCTTGTCGAGCGAAATGTCGCCATTGGCCGCCGCCTCGATCATGCCCTCGTCTTCCGAGACCGGGATGAACGCGCCCGACAGCCCGCCGACATAGCTCGAGGCCATCGCCCCGCCCTTCTTCACCGCATCGTTCAGCAAGGCGAGCGCTGCTGTCGATCCATGCGTGCCGACGCGCTCGAGCCCCATCGCCTCCAGGATGCGCGCCACGCTGTCGCCCTTGGCCGGCGTCGGCGCCAGCGAGAGATCGACAATGCCGAAGGGAATGCCGAGCCGTTCCGACGCCGTGCGGCCGACCAGCTCGCCGGCGCGCGTGATCTTGAACGCCATGCGCTTGATCAGCGAGGCAAGCGCGCCGAAATCCTGGTCCGGCGCCTGCTCCAGCGCCCGCAAGACCACGCCGGGACCGCTGACGCCGACATTCACCACTGTATCCGGCTCGCCGGTGCCGTGGAAGGCGCCGGCCATGAAGGGATTGTCCTGCACCGCGTTGCAGAAGACGACCAGCTTGGCGCAGCCGATCGAGCCGTTGTCGGCCGTGAGCGCGGCGGCCTCCTTGATGATGCGGCCCATCAGCGCCACCGCATCCATGTTCAGGCCGGCTTTGGTGGAGCCGATATTGACCGAGGAACAGACCCGCTTCGTTTCTGCCAGCGCGCGCGGGATGGACGCGATCAGGTTGCGGTCGGCGCCGGTCATGCCCTTCTCGACATGCGCCGAGAATCCGCCGATGAAGTCGATGCCGAGCGTGTCGGCGGCGCGGTCGAGCGCCTGCGCGATCTGCACAAAGCCGCCGACATCCGCCCGCCCGGCGACGAGGGAAATCGGCGTCACCGATACGCGGTTGTTGATGATCGGCAGTCCGAATTCCTGTGCGATGTCGCGCGTGGTGCGGGTGAGATCCCGGGCGACGCTGGTCACCTTGTTGTAGATGCGCTCGCAGAGCGTCGCAGTATCGTCGCTCACGCAATCGAACAGGCTGATGCCGATGGTGACGGTGCGGATGTCGAGCCGCTCCACCCGCACCATGTCGATGGTCTGGACGATCTCTTCGGCGGAATAGTTCAGCGAGCGCATGTCCCCTCCGCCTTACACTCTGTGCATCGCCTTGAAGATGTCCTCGCGCTGGATCTCGACCTGCACCGCGAGCTCCTCGCCCTTCTTCTTCAGCCGCGCAGCGATCTCCTCGAAGGGCAACTTCGAGGTGCCGAGGTCCACCATCATGATCATGGTGAAGAACTCCTCGCGCATGACCGACTGGCTGATGTCCAGGATATTGACCTGCGCCTCGGCCAGCGCACCGGAAATGCCGGCGATGATGCCGACGCGGTCGAGACCGACAATGGTGACGATCGCGCGTCCGGCGGTCGGTTTCGAGGGGGCCATGCGTCAAATCTCCGGGCAGTTCGCTGAGAATCCCGCCGCCTTATAGGAAGCCATGCTGCGCTGCGCAAATGACGTCTTAAATCCTTCCCGCGGCGCCTGCGCGCCCGGGTTTTGCCCATTCTCGCCCCTCGGCCCAATGCCGAGGGGTGGTGGAGCGCCGCGCGGCGCATCCAACCTGATCCACGCCTAGCGAAGCGTGGGCGCGCATTGACGCAGCGCGCTCGCCTCGCGGCGCTCCACCGCGGCGTTCTGATGGGGCCCGCCAGCGCAGGTCTGATCCCCACCAACCCCGGGCCGCGCTTCCCGGACCGCGCACACG
>Ga0073934_10003090_pt1 | contig 31835 bp, 29 predicted proteins | sample LarsenN4metaG_FD_76834 | JGI IMG/M metagenome (GOLD analysis project Ga0073934, IMG submission 76834) | Hot spring sediment bacterial and archeal communities from British Columbia, Canada, to study Microbial Dark Matter (Phase II) - Larsen... ...
AGGAGCGCCTCGGGGACGTGCTCGCCGTCGATCCCGTCGGCCGCGGCCCGGTGCTTGCGCATCACCCGGAGCATCGCGTCGGCGTTGGGCGGGTAACCCTCGAACGGCCCCATCACCTCGGCGATCCGCGCGCTGGTCCGGTACGCCTGCCCGGTCATCAGCGCGGTGATCGCGCCCGCCCAAGCGCGCCCGGCGTCCGAGTCGTAGGGCAGCCCGCGCGCCATCAGCAGGGCGCCGAGGTTCGCGTACCCCAGCCCGAGCTGTCGGAACGCCCGCGCGTTCTCACCGATCCTCTCGGTCGGGTAGTCCGAGTTGCCGACGATGATCTCCTGGGCGGTGAAGACGACGTCGACCGCCTTGCGGAACGACTTCACGTCGAAGTTGCCCTCGTCGTCGAGGAACTTGAGCAGGTTCAGCGAGGCCAGGTTGCACGCGCTGTTGTCCAGGTGCATGTACTCCGAGCATGGGTTGCTGGCGTTGATCCGCCCCGTGGCCGGACACGTGTGCCATTCGTTGATCGTGGTGTCGTACTGCATCCCCGGGTCGGCGCACTCCCAGGCTGCCTGCGCGATCTCGCGCATCAGCTCGCGGGCGCGGACGGTCTCGACGGTCTCCCCCGTGAGGACGGCCTTGAGCTTCCAGTCCCGATCCTGCTCGTAGGCCTTCATGAACTCGTCCGTCACGCGGACCGAGTTGTTCGCGTTCTGGTACTGGATCGAGAAGCTGTCCTTGCCGTCGAGGTCCATGTCGAACCCGCCGTCGCGCAGGACACGGGCCTTGCGCTCCTCGACCGCCTTGCACCAGATGAAGTCCCGGATGTCCGGGTGGTCGACGTTCAGGATCACCATCTTGGCGGCGCGCCGGGTCTTGCCTCCCGACTTGATCGTCCCGGCGGACGCGTCCGCCCCGCGCATGAACGACACCGGACCGGAGGCCGTCCCCCCTCCGCCGAGCGGCTCCTTCGAGCTGCGGATCCGGCTCAGGTTGATGCCGGAGCCCGAGCCGCCCTTGAAGATGGTGCCCTCCTCGACGTACCAGTTCAGGATCGAGGACATCTCGTCGTCGACGGAGAGGATGAAGCACGCGCTGCACTGCTGCGGCGTGTCCGGTACGCCGACGTTGAACCAGACGGGCGAGTTGAACGCGGCCTTCTGGTTCACGAGCAGGTGCGCGAGCTCATCGGAGAACACCTGGGCGTCCCGGTCGCTCGCGAAGTAGCCGTCCTTCCTGCCCCAGCCGGTGATGGTGTCGACGACGCGTCCGACGAGCTGGCGAACGCTGGATTCGCGCTGCGGGGTCCCGAGCGGGCCGCGGAAGTACTTCTGCGCGACGATGTTGGTCGCGTTCTGCGACCAGGTCTTCGGGAACTCGACGTCGCGCTGCTCGAAGGCGTTGCCGCCCTCCTTGTAGTTCGGGATCACGGCGTCGCGCCGCTCCCACTCGATCTCGTCGAACGGGTGCACCCCGTCCCTGGTGAAGTACCGCTTGAACGTGAGGCCGCGGCGGATCACCTGCACGTCGCGCTCTTCCGTCGCCAACGGGCACCCCCCTTTCCAGACGTGCCTCTTCCCAGCCTGGGGAAGATCCTGTGGGAACTTACAGGGCTGTGATTCTCTCTCTGCGGGCCCTCCGAGTCAAGCCCTCATCCAGGATATCTTGTGGTTGGGGCGGGCGTCGACCACAAGATGTTGTGGTTCGACCGGGTTCACCGAGCGGGGCGTCTGGCGGCCTCGCGCTTGGGCAGCAGCAGCCCGAGCTCGCGCTCGAAGTCCGAGACCTCCTGGAAGTCCTTGTAGACGCTCGCGAACCGCAGGTAGGCGACCTGGTCGAGCTTCTGGAGGTTCCGCAGGACCTCCACCCCCACCTCCTGGGAGGTGATCTCGGGGCCCCGTCGCCGCAGCCGTTCCTCGATCCGGTTGGCGATCCTGGCCACCTGCTGGGCCGTGACGGGCCGGTTCACGATCGCCTTCTGGATCCCGGCGACCATCTTGTCCCGGTTCCAGGGCTCGCGGGACCCGTCGCGCTTGACCACCATCAGCCCGAGCTCCTCGACCCGCTCGTAGGTGGTGTACCGGCGGCCGCAGGCCAGGCACTGGCGCCGCCGCCGGATGGCCTCGCCCTGGTCGGCGGGCCTCGAGTCCACGACCTTGTCCTCGGTGTGCCCGCACCACGGACACCGCATGCCGTCTCACCCCAAGATGTGGTGGTCGGGCGAACCGTACGCGCGACATCTTGGGCGCGTCAACCGGCGGGGATCAGGAGCGTGCGCCCCGGCACCAGCGCGGCCGGGTCCACGCGGTTGGCGGCCTGGATCGCGTCCACGAGCGGCCGAGGGTCCTCCCCATCCGCCAGGTGCCGGGCGATCGACCAGAGCGTGTCGCCCTCGCGCACCACGTAGCGGGTGCTCGAGGCGTGAACCGGTCCGTCGGAGACGGCGCGGGCCACCGGTCCCGCCCACGCTGCGGCGAGCAGCGCGAGGGCGACGGTCAGGGCGAGGCGGCGGCGGCGAACACCCGTTCGGGTCACGGTGGGCATCCTATCGAACGCCCGTTCGGGGTCAAGCGTGGAACCGAACATATGTTTGAATCCTGCCCGCTCTCGTGCTAGGGTGCCCCGAGCCTAGGAGGAGGCTCTGACACGCCGGCCGACGGTCGGGGCCGCGAGGCTGGAAGGCCGGGCTGGAAGGCCGGGCTGGAAGGCCGGGCTGGAAGGCCGGGCCCCGGTCGGGACCGCAGGGAGGACGAGATGGCAGACACGGATCTCACGCCGAGGCAGCGCCGGATCCTCGAGTACATCTCGCACACCGTGCGCGAGCGCGGCTACCCGCCGACGGTCCGCGAGATCGGCGAGGCCGTGGGGCTCACCTCGTCCTCGAGCGTCCACGCCCAGCTCGCCAACCTGGAGCGCCGCGGCCTGCTCACCAAGGACCCGACGAAGCCCCGCGCGATGACGCTCGCCGAGCCGAAGGCCCGCGGCGTCGTCGTGCCCCTGCTCGGCCGGATCGCGGCCGGCACGCCCGTCATGGCCGCGGAGCACGTCGAGGAGCACCTGACCGTCCCGTTGGGTTTCGCCGGCGAGGCGGACCACTTCGCGCTGCGCGTGAGCGGGGACTCGATGTCCGGCGCCGGGATCCTCGACGGCGACCTCGTGATCGTTCGCGGCCAGGACGACGCCGAGGATGGGGACGTCGTGGCCGCCCTCGTGCCGGGCCCGGCCGAGGACGAGGCCACCGTCAAGCGGCTCCGGCGCCAGAAGGGTCGCGTCCTCCTGGTCCCGGAGAACCCTGCCTACGAGCCGGTCGAGCTCGCCTCCGAGGGCCGGATCCTCGGCAAGGTGGTGGCCGTCCTCCGGAAGCTCTAGGCTCGCCCGGACCACGGTGAACCGGAGGGCTCCATGTCACAGATCGGCTCCACCGCGCTCGAGCGCCAGATCCGGTCGCAGCCGGACGAGCTCGAGCGGCTTCTGGTCGAACCGATCCCCCACGACGTGCTGGAACGGATCCGTCAGGCCCGCCGTCTGTGGCTCGTCGGGACGGGGACGAGCCTGCACGCGGCCGAGCTCGGCGCCCTGATGTTCTACGAGGTGGGACGGGCGGCCCAGGCCGTGAGCTCGATGCGCTTCGTGAACTGGGCTCCCCCGATCGACCCGCAGGACTGCGTCGTGCTGATCAGCCACAACGCCGGCCTGGAGACCGCCTACGCCGCCGCCGCCTGGACGCTCGGCAAGGACGCCGGCCTCAGGGTCGTACCGATCACGCGTCGCGGAGGCGAGCTCCCCGAGGCCCTGGAGACCGTGGCGAAGGAAACCTCGCAGACCCACACCGTGAGCTACACGGCCGTGCTGCTCCTGCTCGCCCGGGTCGTGCACGCGCTCGGGCTGGAGGAGTTCGGCCCGCCGGTCCTCGCGCGGATCCCGGAGGCGGTCCAGGCGGCGATCGACGCCCCGGGGGTCGAGAGCATCCCGCAGCCGGGCCGGCTCCTCCTCCTGGCCGGCGAGGGACCGGCGGCGATCACGGCGCGCGAGGGCGCCCTGAAGCTCCGGGAGGCCTCGCGCCTGGCGGCCGAGGGCTACGACGTCGAGTACCTCCTGCACGGCTCGGCGGTCCCGCTGGGGCCCTCCGACCGGCTGCTGGCCCTCTCGCCGCCCGATACCGACGGGCTGGTGGAGGCCGTCTCCCGCGCGGCCGAGGCCGAGGGCGTGCCGGTGACCCGGCTGCACGAGTCGGCCGAGCTGCCGGCGGTCCTCGCCCAGATCCCACTCACGGTCCGGCTCCAGCTGCTCGCGCTGCGGCTCGCGGAGGAGCGGGGGCACGACCCGGACCGCGTGATCGAGGGCGCGTGGGACGACGGCGGCCTGTGGGCGATCGGCGCGCCCGGCCCGTCCCGCTGAGGACGGCGTCGCCCCGACGGCGGGCGGTCAGGCGATCCCGGCGGCGGGCTCCGGCTCGAGCCGGTACCCGCGCACGGCCGCGAGCTCGCGTTCGTTCACGCGGGCGCGCACGAGGGTGCCGTCCTCGCGGGCCTCCTGCGACAGCACCTCGGCGTCGCGGTGCAGCATCGCGAGCACATCCTCCCGTCCGAACGGGAGCAGCACCTCGACATCGACCGGGAAGCGGGGCAGGACCTCGTCGAGCCTCCACAGCAGGCCCTCGAGACCCTCACCAGCGAGCGCCGACACGGGGACCGCCCGACCGTCGAACCGCGCGGTCACGCGCGCGCGCTCGTGCTCGGAGAGCAGGTCGATCTTGTTCAGCGCCAGCACCTCCGGGATCCGGGAGGCTCCGATCTCGTGGAGAACGGTCCGCACGGCGTCGATCTGCCGCTCGAGCTCGGGGGAGGACGCGTCGGCCACGTGCAGGATCAGGGTCGCCCGCGCCACCTCCTCCAGGGTGGAGCGGAACGCCTCGACCAGGTCGTGCGGGAGCTTGCTCACGAACCCGACCGTGTCCGAGAGCGTGGCCGAACGGCCCCCGGGCAGCCGGATCCTGCGCACGGTCGGATCCAGGGTCGCGAACAGCTGGTCGGCCACCAGCACGTTGGCGCGGGTGAGGGCGTTCATCAGCGTGGACTTCCCCGCGTTCGTGTAGCCGGCGATCGCGATCTGCGGGATGCCCGAGCGCTCGCGGCGCGAGCGCTTGACCTCGCGCGTGCGGGCCAGGTCCTTCAGGTCCTTGCGCAGCTTAGCGATCCGTCGCTTGATGTGCTGGCGGTCCACCTCGAGCTTGGTCTCCCCGGGCCCTCGGCGCGCCCCGATCCCGCCGGCCATCCGGCTCATCGCCTCGCCCCACCCGCGGAGCCGGGGCAGGAGGTAGCTCAGCTGGGCGAGCTCCACCTGGGCCTTGCCCTCGCGGCTGCGCGCGTGGAGGGCGAAGATGTCCAGGATCAGCGCCGTCCGGTCGATCACCTTGACCTTCAGCGTCTCCTCGAGATTGCGCAGCTGTCCCGGCGAGAGCTCGTCGTCCAGGATCACGACGTCGGCACCGGTCCGGTGGACCTCGCGGTGGACCTCCTCGAGCTTGCCGCGGCCGACGAACGTCGCCGGGTTCGGCTCTTGGCGGGTCTGGAGGACGCGGGCGACCGGCTCCGCCCCCGCCGAGTCGGCGAGCGCCGCGAGCTCGTCCAGATCCGATTCCTCCAGACCCCTGCCGACGCCGACCAGCACGGCCTTCTCGCGGACGCGCGGCCGCCAGGTCGCCGAGAGCGGGGACTCGAGCGTGCTGGTCCGGTGGTCCCCGCGCGAACGTCGCGAGCGATCGCTCATCGTCCCAGCGTGCCGCCGAGCCGGTCCAGCGCTTCCTCCAGCCGGTCGTCGGGGACGGTCAGCGAGGCGCGGACGAAGCCCTCGCCGTGCTCGCCGTACCCGTTCCCGGGCGCGACGAACACACCGGCCTGGTCGAGCAGGCGGTCCGCGAAGGAGACCGAGGTCTCGCCCTCGGGGACCGGGATCCACACGTAGATCGAGCCGAGCGGTGGCTTGAGGTCCCACCCCAGGCCGTTCAGGGTCGAGACCAGGAGGTCGCGACGGCGCTGGTAGACCGCCCGGAGCTCCTCGACGTGGTCCTGCGGGCCCTCGAGCGCCGCCACCCCGGCGCGCTGGATCGCGTTGAACAGGCCCGAGTCGATGTTGGTCTTCACCACGCCGAGCGCCCGGATCGCCTCCGCGTTGCCGACGCAGAACCCGATCCGCCAGCCGGTCATGTTGTTGAACTTCGACAGCGAGTTGAACTCGATCGCCACGTCCCTGGCGCGCGGAGTCTGGAGGATCGAGGGCGCGACGTAGCCGTCGAACGTGATCTCCGAGTACGCGGCGTCGTGGGCGAGCAGCACGCGGTGCTCGGCCGCCCACGCGACGGCCTGCTCGAACGTGTCGTCGGCCGCGACGGCGCCCGTCGGGTTGCCGGGGAAGTTCAGCCAGGCGAGCTTCGTGCGCTCGCCCACCGGCGCGGCGTCGAGCTCCGGCAGGAAGCCGTTCTCGGCCACGAGCGGCAGCGACACCGGCGTCCCGCCCGCGAGCAGCGTGCTCGTCCCGTACACCGGGTACCCCGGGTCGGACACGAGGACCTCGTCTCCCTCGTCCACGAACGCGAAGGCGAGGTGCGCGAGTCCCTCCTTCGAGCCGATCAGGGTGATGACCTCGGTCTGCGGGTCGAGCTCCACGCCGAACCGCCGCCGGTACCAGTCCGCCACGGCCGTGCGGAACTCCAGCGTGCCGTAGTAGGAGGGGTACCGGTGCGTCTCCGGGTCGCGGATCGCCTCGGCCATCGCCTCCACGATGTGCGGGGGCGTCGGCAGGTCTGGGTCGCCCACCCCGAGCGAGATGACGTCGACGCCCTCGGCGCGCTTGACCGCCAGCTTCTCGTCGAGCCGGGCGAACAGGTACGGGGGCAGGGACTCGATCCGCTTCGCGACCCTCACTCAGGCTCCTCTCTCTCGCAGCCAGGCCTCGTCGACCCTGGCCTCGAACACCCGCTCCACCGGGCCGGTGAGCAGGACCTCGCGCTCGGTCCGCTCGACCACGAGCGTACCGCCGGGGAACCGGACCTCCGAGCGCGCGGGCACGAGCCCCGCCTCGTTGGCGGCGACGAGCGCGGCGCACGCCCCGGTCCCGCACGCCATCGTCTCCCCCGAGCCGCGCTCCCACACGCGCGCCTTCAGTCCACCCCCCTCCACCGAGACGAACTCCACGTTCGTCTGCTCGGGGAAGCGCGGGTCGTGCTCGATCCGCGGTCCGATCGACCGGACGTCGACCGCCGCCGGGTCCTGCTCGACGAACAGGACCAGGTGCGGGTTCCCCATCGACACCGCACTCGCCCTCACCGTCCGGCCGTCGAGCTCGAAGGGCTCGGAGAGGAACGGCCGGTCCCCCGGTCCCTCCATCGGGATCTCGCGCCGCGCGAACGCGGGCGGCCCCATCCCCACTGTCACCGCCCGGACGACCCCGTCCTCCACCCCGAGCGACAGGTGCTTGGTCCCGGCGCGCGTGCCGATCTCGAGCTCGGTCCGGCGCGTGAGGCCTCGCTCGAACACCAGCTTGCCCAGGCAGCGGACGCCGTTCCCGCACATCTCGGCGAGCGAGCCGTCGGCGTTGCGGTAGTCCATGAAGAAGTCGGTGCCGGGCTCCAGGCCCCTCGTCACCCGGATCACGCCGTCGGCGCCGACGCCGGTGTGCCGGTCGCAGAGCGCGGCCACGAGCTCGCCCGACAGCGGCCGCTCGTCGTCCAGGTCCTCGAGCATCACGAAGTCGTTGCCGGTGCCGTGGTACTTCCAGATCCTCAGCTCCGTCACGACAGGTGCTCCACGATCCGATCCAGCGCGTCGATCGCTCCCGCCTCCCCGATCCCGAACCACCGGACCCGTGGGTCGCGGCGGAACCACGCGAGCTGACGGCGCGCGAGCGCCTTCGTGCGCCTCACCGTCCCCTCGACGGCCTCCTCGAGCGAGACCTCTCCCGCGAGGTGGCGGGCGAGCTCAGCGTACCCGATGGCCTGCGTCGCGGTGAGCCAGCCGCCGAACCCGCGCTCGACCAGCGATCGCACCTCGTCCAGGAGCCCGCGCTCGAGCATCGAACGGATCCGGGCGCGGATCCGTTCGTCGAGCACCCCGCGAGGTGCCGTCACCCCCGCGACCCGCACGAGCGCCGGGTCGTACCGCTCCCAGGCTGCGGCGAACGAGGAGAACGGCCGCCCGCTGAGCGTCGCGACTTCGAGGGCGCGCACCGTCCGCCGGACGTTCGACGGCTCGATCTTCGCCGCGGCCGCCGGATCGGCCGCCGCGAGCCGCTGGTGCAGCCGGACCGCGCCCACGGCCGCGGCCTCGCGCTCGAGTTCGCGTCGCGTCCCGGGGTCGGTGCCGGGGAGCTCGAGCCGGTCGACCAGGGCACGGAAGTACAGACCGGAGCCGCCGACCAGCAGCACCCGGTGCCCCCGGGCGCGGATCGCCCCGATCGCCTCGAGCGCGACCGCCTGGTACCGCGCCACGCTGAACGCCTCCGAGGGGTCGGCGACGTCGATCAGGTGGTGCGGGACGCGGGTCCGCTGCTCGGAGGTGGGCTTGGCCGTCCCGACGTCCATCCCGCGGTACACGAGCATCGAGTCCACGCTCACGATCTCGGCGCGCAGGCGCTCCGCCAGGGCGACCGCGGCCTCGGTCTTCCCGGTGGCCGTGGGACCGACCAGCGCGAGGAGGGGCTCGGAGTTCGTCACGGGTGCCGTGGGGTCATCGCCCCGGAGCATCAGCCGACCGGCGCCCGCTCCGACCGGTCACGGGGGCTACGCTCGCTCGCTCCCGCTCGCTCGCTCCTTGAGCCCCCCGCACCCCCCTCTCGCCGCGGGGGGCTACGCTCGCTCGCTCCCGCTCGCTCGCTCCTTGAGCCCCCCGCACCCCCGCGGCGAGCTCGCCGTCCAGGTGATGCGGGTGGGCCGCGACGATCCTCACGTCCAGGAACGCGCCGGGCCGGTGCTCACCGTCGAGGTGGACGACGCGGTTCGTCCGCGTCCGCCCCTGGATCCTCCCCTTGCGCCCGGTTCCTTCCACCAGGATCTCCTGGGCCGAGCCCACCTGCTCGAGCATCCGCGCGAGCGAGATCGCCTCCTGGAGCCGCACCAGGCGCTCGAACCGCTCGGCCACGACGCCCTCCGGCACCTGGCCGGGCATCTGGGCCGCGCGCGTACCCGGACGCGGTGAGTACCGGAACGTGTACGCCTGGTCGAACCGCGCCCGCTCGACGACGTCCAGCGTGTCCCCGAAGTCCTCCTCGGTCTCGCCCGGGAAGCCGACGATGATGTCCGTGCTCACCGCGACCCCCGGGATCGCCGCGCGGATCGCCCCGAGCCACTCGAGGTACCGCTCGCGCCGGTAGCTGCGGCGCATCGCCCGCAGCACACGGTCCGACCCGGACTGGAGCGGGAAGTGGATGTGCTCGCACACCTTCTCGCCCTCGGCCATCGCGTCGATCACGTCGGGCGTGAAGTCGTGCGGGTGCGGGCTGGTGAACCGGATCCGTCGGAGCCCCTCGACCTCGTTCACGGAGCGGAGCAGGTCGCCGAAGAGCGGCCGGCGCGAGGACCCGGGGACCGTCAGGTCGCGCCCGTACGTGTTCACGTTCTGCCCGAGGAGCGTCACCTCGACGACGCCCCGGCGCGCGAGGCCCTGCACCTCGGCCAGGACGTCGCCGATCGGACGCGAGCGCTGGGGCCCGCGGACGAGCGGCACGATGCAGAAGGTGCACGCGTTGTCGCAGCCGACCGAGACGGAGACCCACGCGTGGTGCTCGACCTCGCGTCGGGCGGGCAGGGCGCTCGGGAACACCTCGGTGTACTCGCGGACGTCCATCTGGGGGCCCTCCGCCTCGGCGCGCCGGAGCAGGTCGAGCAGCTCCGGGAGGGCGTGGGTCCCGACGACGACGTCCACCCAGGGGGCGCGCTCCTGGATCCTCGGGCCGTCCTTCTGCACCAGGCACCCGGCGACCACGATCCGCATCCGCGGGTTCCGCACCTTGAGCGGCCGCAGGTGTCCGAGGTTCCCGTACAGCCGGTTGTCCGCGTTCTCACGGATCGCGCACGTGTTGAAGACGACCACCTGCGCCTCGGCGGCCTCCTCGGTCGGCACGTAGCCGTCAGCCGTGAGGAGCCCGGCGATCCGCTCCGAGTCGTGCTCGTTCATCTGGCACCCGAAGGTGCGCAGCAGGTAGCGACGCTCCGCCATGCGCTCCAGGCTACCGCCGACCCGACCTCATCCGGCGGCCCTCACTTCGCGTACTCGACCGAGCGGATCTCCCGCACCACCGTGATCTTGATCTGCCCCGGGTACTGGAGCTCCTCCTCGACCTGCTTGGCGATGTCGCGGGCCATCACCTGCGCGGCCAGGTCGTCGACCTCCTGGGGCTTCACCATCACGCGGACCTCGCGCCCGGCCTGCATCGCGTAGACCTTCTCCACGCCCGGGTAGCCCGTGCAGATCTCCTCGAGCCGCTGGAGCCGCTTCACGTAGGTCTCCAGGCTCTCCCGCCGGGCACCGGGGCGCCCTCCCGAGATCCCATCGGCGATCTGCGCGACCACCGCCTCGACCGTCCGCTGCTCGACCTCGCCGTGGTGGGACTCGATGCAGTGGACGACCTCGGGGGACTCGCGCATCCGCCGGGCGATCTCGGCGCCGATGATCGCGTGCGAGCCCTCGATCTCGTGCGTGACCGCCTTGCCGATGTCGTGCAGGAGCGCCCCCCGCTTGGGGATCGCCGGGTCGATGCCGAGCTCGGTGGCGATCGCGGCCGCGATGTGTGCCGACTCGACGAGGTGCTTGAGCACGTTCTGCCCGTACGACGTGCGGAACTGGAGGCGGCCCAGCAACCGGACCATCTCCGGGTGCATGTCGGTGATCCCGACGTCGAGCACCGCCCCCTCGCCCGCCCGCCGGATCGCCTCCTCGATCTCCTTCTGGGAACGCTCGTGCATCTCCTCGATCCGCGCGGGGTGGATCCGCCCGTCCTGCACGAGCTTCTCGAGGGTGAGCCGCGCGGTCTCCCGCCGCACCGGGTCGAAGCTCGAGAGCACCACCGCCTCCGGCGTGTCGTCGATGATCAGGTTCACGCCGGTCGTGGCCTCGAAGGCGCGGATGTTCCGGCCCTCGCGGCCGATGATCCGCCCCTTCATGTCCTCGCTGGGCAGCGAGAACACGCTGACCGTGGACTCGGAGGTCTGCTCCGAGGCCACCCGCTGGATCGCGATCGTGACGATCTTGCGGGCGCGCTCCTCCCCCTCCTCGCGGGCCCGCTGCTCGATCTCGCGGACGGTCGCCATCGCGTCCCGCTTGGCCTCCTCGACCACCTGCGCACGGAGCGCCTCGCGCGCCTCCTGCGCCGTCATCTGCGCGATCTCCTCCAGCCGCCGGCGGTGCTGCTCGGCGGCCTGCTCCAGCTGCTGCCGGACCAGCTGGAGCTTGCGGTCGCGATCGTCGAGTTCGCCGATCCGCCGCTCGAGCTCGTCGGTCTTCCGGTCGAGGGCGGTCTCCTTCTGCGCGAGCCGCTCCTCCTGCCGCTTGATCTCCTCGCGCCGTGAGCGCAGGTCCTCCTCGGCCTCGCGGCGCAGGGCCACGATCTCGTCCTTGGCCTCGAGGAGGGCCTGACGCGTGAGGCGCTCGGCCTCGATCTCCGCGTCCAGGACCACCTTCTGGGCCCGGGCCTCGGCGCTCTGCGCCCGGGACTGGGCCAGCCCCTTGCGTACGAGGAACCCGATCGCCCCGCCCGCCGACAGGGCGAGGATCCCCACCACCACCGGTTCCATCTCGCTCTCGCCTCCGTGGAAACGCGAAAGGCCGAACAGGGCCCCCGGGGCCCTGTTCGGCCGTAGCGTCCGAAAGACGCCTGATCTAGAGGCGACGTCGAGCCTGCGGCCCCTCGCGCCTTTCGATCCGGTCTTCTCCCTGCGACGTCTGGTTCCTCAAGAAGCCTTCAGGCACTCGTCGAACAGTTGACCTACCGATGAACCCTACTCGGCTGAGGGTACGGCCTCGGCGCACCTGAGGCAAGAGCCCCGCCCCTCCCGGCGCCGCCCCAGCGCCCCTGGGGGGATGCCTCACCCCTCCTCGAGCCCGAGAGCACGGGAAGCGGCCCGATGCGCCACGCCCCACGGGTAGCCCCTCCGCTGGAGGTACGGGACCAGGCGCCGGTACGCGGCCTGGGGGTCCGCGTCGCCCAGCCGGCGGGCTCGGCCCTCCGCGAGCTCCAGGGCGGCGGCGTCCTCGTCCCGGTCGCCGAGGTCCTCGAGCGCACGGTCGACCGTGGCGCGCTCGACGCCGAGCGAGAGCAGCCGGTCGGCGACCGCCCGTCGGCCGCTCCGGCGGACCCCGAGCTCGTGCTCGGCGACCTGCCGGGCGAACGCGTCGTCGTCGATCAGGCCGACGGCCTCCAGGCGGCCCAGCTCGTCCTCGACCTCGTCGGCCTCGAAGCCCGCCCGCAGTAGCCGTCCCCGGAGCTCGCGGCGCGAGCGCGGGCGCACCGACAGGAGCCGGAGGGCTCGCTCATGGCAGTCCAGAGGGTGCTTCGGGACGCGCGCGGAGCGCCGGGGGGCGGTCACGTCCGCCTCAGCCCGTCGGAGCCCCGCTCGGCTCGCGTTCCTTACCCCGGGCCCCCTTGGCGGAGGCCGGCTCGTCGGCCTCATCGGGGACGACCTGGATCGGGGTCTCGTCCCCCGCGACGCCGAACGCCGTGAGCCCGACCGCCTCGCGGACCCTTCGCTCGATCTCCTCGGCGATCGAGGCGTGCTCGACGAGGAACTGCCGCGCGTTCTCGCGCCCCTGGCCGAGCTGGTCGCCCTCGTAGGTGAACCAGGCGCCGCTCTTCTTGACGATCTCGAGGTCGACGCCGACGTCGAGGAGGCTGCCCTCCTTCGAGATCCCGAGCCCGTACATGATGTCGAACTCGCACTGGCGGAACGGCGGCGCGACCTTGTTCTTCACGACCTTGACCCTGGTGCGCGAGCCGACGACCTCGGTGCCGTCCTTCAGGTTCTCCACCTTGCGCACGTCCAGCCGGACCGACGAGTAGAACTTCAGCGCACGGCCGCCCGGCGTGGTCTCGGGGTTGCCGAACATCACGCCGATCTTCTCGCGGAGCTGGTTGATGAACACCGCGGTGGTCTCGAACCGCGACAGGGACCCCGAGAGCTTGCGCATGGCCTGCGACATCAGCCGGGCCTGCAGGCCGACGTGCGAGTCGCCCATCTCGCCCTCGATCTCGGCGCGCGGGACGAGCGCGGCCACCGAGTCGATCACGACCACGTCGAGCGCGCCCGAGCGCACGAGCAGGTCGCAGATCTCGAGCGCCTGCTCCCCCGAGTCGGGCTGGGAGACCAGGAGCTCGTCGATGTTCACGCCCAGACGCTGGGCGTAGGTGGGGTCGAGCGCGTGCTCGGCGTCGACGAACGCCGCGATCCCGCCGCGCCGCTGCGCCTCGGCGATGATGTGGAGGCACACCGTGGTCTTCCCCGAGCCCTCGGGGCCGAACACCTCCACGACCCGTCCGCGCGGGATCCCGCCGACCCCGAGCGCGATGTCCAGCGCCAGCGACCCCGTGGGGATGACCGAGATCCCCGCCCCCATCGGGTGCTCGCCGAGCTTCATCACCGCGCCCTTGCCGAACTGCTTCTCGATCTGCGAGAGCGCGACGTCGAGCATCTTGTCCCGGTCCATCCGCCGATCTCCTTCCCGTTCCCTCGCCCACCGGCCCATCGGGCCGGGCCCCTCCCCCGGAGCGAGGCGCACGGTACCGCGAGGGTCCGACACGGATCACACCCCTGTGATTACAGCCCTGTCGGGCTCGACCTGCAACCGGAGGCTAGTCGAACACGTGTTCGAGGTCAACGACCCCCGAGCCCGAAGACCTCGAGGGGCTCGTAGACCGGGGCCGGCCGCCGCAGATGGCTCCGGTACAGCACGATGCGGTCTACCAGGAACCGGTCGCCGGCGAGCGCGGCGGCGTCGAGGCCCTCGAGCGCCGCGGGGGGCTCGAACCGCGCGATCGTCAGGTGTGCGGTGAAGCCGCGCTTCTCGGGCGCGAACTCGCGGCCCAGCGCCTCGTCCAGCGACGCGGCCAGCGCCGCCAGGCGACCCTCGGGATCCTCGAGCCCCGCCCAGAGCACCCGGGCCCGTCGCGCGTTCGGGAAGGCTCCGAGCCCGGTCAGGCGCGAGGGCACGGGCTCAGACCGCGCCGCGACCTCGCCGACGGCCCCCTGCACCCAACCGACGAGCCGTGGCCAGGTCGAGCCGAGGAACTTCAGCGTGACGTGTCGGTTCTGCCGCGGGACCCACCGCGCCCGGGGATGGAGCTCCCGGAACGCCGCCTCCGCCCCTTCGACCGCATCCAGCACCGCCTCCGGGACGTCGAAGGCCACGAACAACCGCAGCGGTCTCGCCTCCGGCCGCGATGCTCGGTCCCTCGCCATCAACCCGGCAACGGCAGCCCGAGCAGGTGCCGCCGGACGAGGTCGAGCCCCGCCTGCTCGGCGAACCGCCGGATCAGGTCGCGGTCGAACGGCCACCGGAACCCGTGCTGGTGCGCGAGCCCGTCGGCCTCGATCGCCGCCCACACCGACCCGGGCTCGGCGCCGTCGTGGGGCTCGGGGCCGGCGGTGCCGGTGAGCGCGACCGCGACGTCCGAGCCGAAGAGCCGGCGGGCGCCCGAGGCCATCTCGGCCGCGCACTCGCGGCTCACGGGGCCGGCGGCCTCCAGCGTCCCGGGCGACACACCCAGCAGCGAGCGCTTGGCCTCCGCCGAGTAGGTCACGGCCGAGCCGAGGAAGTACGCCGAGGCGCCGGGCACCGCCGTGATGCGCTCGCCGAGCCCGCCGCCGGTGATCGACTCGGCGCACGCGATCGTGAGCCCGCGCTCGGCGAGCAGGCGCCCGACCACGACCTCGAGCGACTCCTCGCCCGTCCCGTACACGTGGTCGCCCAGGCGATCGCGGACCAAGCGCTCGAGCGGCTCCAGCAGGGCCGCGGCCTCCTCGCCCGAGGCGGCCTTCCCGGTCAGGCGGACGTGCACCTCCCCCCCGCCCGCGAGGTAGGCGACGGTCGGGTTCGTCGATCCCAGGTAGAGGTCCTCGAGCAGCTCGGCGATCCTCGACTCGGGGAGGCCGTAGCAGCGGAGGGTGCGGGAGACGAGCGACGCCGGTCCCGCGCGGGCCGCGAGCTCGGGTAGGACCGTGCCCTCCATCATCTCGCGCATCTCCGAGGGCACGCCGGGGAGCGCGTAGACCGTCGCCGCGCCGAGCGTCACGACCAGGCCCGGCGCGGTGCCGCGCTCGGGCCTGATGTACCGGCCGCCGTCGGGAACGTCGGCCTGGGACAGGTTCGAGGCCGGCATCTCGCGGCCGCGCGCGCGGAACCGCTCGCGCAGCAGGTCCTCGATCTCGGGACGGCGGACGAGCGGCACGCCCGCCGCCGCCGCGAGGGCCGGTCGCGTGAGGTCGTCCTGCGTCGGGCCCAGGCCACCGGTGGCGATCACCGCGTCGGCGCGCGAGGCGGCCAGACGCAAGGCGTCCACGATCCGCTCGAGGTTGTCCCCCACCGCCTGATGGTGCAGGACGTCGACGCCGACCGCCGCCAGGCGCTCGGAGATCCACCGCGCGTTCGTGTTGGCGATCTGGCCGAGGAGGATCTCGGTCCCCACGCCGACGACCTCGGCCCGCATGGGTCCCTACCCCGGGCTCGGTGAGGGCGAGGCCGAACGGTAGCTGAACGTCTCCCGCCAGGGCCGCCCGGCCTGGCCCGGGTAGCCGAGGTCCTTCCCGCTCACGGTCACGCGGGCGCTCGCCCCCTCGGACAGCTCGATCGAGAGCGAGCGCTCCGCCTCGAACGAGCGCCCCTCGCCCGCCTCCAGCGAGAACGCCCGCGGCTCGCCGCCGTCGGTCGCGATCGTGACCTCGACCGGCCGCCGGGCGAGGACGGCGACCGTGATCCCCCGGACCTGGGCGCCCATCGCCGGGGCCTCCGAGGGCAGGTCCGCCGCGGGGGGCGCGGGACGGCGGGCCGAGAGGACGCCGAACGCCGCCGCCAGGACCAGGAGCGTGACCGCCCCGAGCACGATCAGGCGGTGGTCGTCGCGACGCCGCCGGCGTGACCCGGCGGGCCGATCGGGCGCGATCGGCGGCGCCGGGGCGACGGGGGCCTCCGGCCGGGCGGCCGCGTACGCCGCCACGATCCTCTCCGGCTCCAACCGCAGGTACGAGGCGTAGGTGCGCAGGCACCCGCGCACGTGGACGTCGCCGAGGAGCAGGTCGAAGTCCTCGCGCTCGAGGGCCTCGAGGAACTCGCGACGGATGCGCGTGTCGCGCGCGGCCTCCTCGAGCGAGAGCCCGCGCGAGGCGCGCACCTTCCGGAGCGCCGTCCCCACCCCGATCGTCGAACCCTGCACCGATGCCCCCTCGGGAACCGCAGGAATCCTAGCGGACCGCCCTTGGTAGGCTCGGCCCGTGGAGGCCGACGCGGACGTCGTGACGGTCGTCGTCGAGATCCCCAAGGGCTCGCGCAACAAGTACGAGATGGATCGCGACACCGGCCAGATCGTGCTCGACCGGATGCTCTTCACCTCGATGCAGTACCCGGCCGATTACGGGTTCATCGACGGCACGCTGGGCCAGGACGGAGACCCGCTCGACGCGCTCGTGTTCGTGGGCGAGCCCACCTTCCCCGGGTGCCGGATCGCAGCTCGGCCGATCGGGATGTTCCGGATGACCGACGAGAAGGGTCCGGACGAGAAGATCCTCTGCGTGCCGCTGAAGGACCCGATGTGGTCGCACGTGCGGGAGCTGGGCGACGTGAACCCGAACCTCCTGAACGAGATCGAGCACTTCTTCGCCGTCTACAAGGACCTCGAGGGGCACAAGGTCGCCATCGGCGGGTTCGCCGAGCGCGCCGAGGCCCTCGAGGTCGTCGAGGCCGCGCGCGCCGCCGTGGGGTGATGCGCCCGACCCCGTGACCCGGAACCACACGGCGGACCCCGGACGTCGGACGAGGCCCCTCGCCCTGCTGTCCGACCTCGTGTCCGCTCTCCAGCGGGCTGCCGTTCGGCCCGCCGGCAACGACCTTCGGACGATGCCCGGACGGCCCGCCGCGGATACCGTGTTCCCCATGCGGATCGACACCGGGACGCTCACGATCGTCGACGGCGCGACGCTGTCCCCGCTCTCGATCGTGGGCGACAGCGTCCGGGTCCCGGAGCTCGAGGCCGAGGGGGTCGTGCGCTACCTCACGGTCTCCGGCGAGCGCGACGACGGGACGTGGGGCGTCCTCGGGATGGTCTGGCTCTCCGAGGACGGGGAGCGTGGTGGGTTCCTGGCGAGCCCGTCGTCCCCCTGGCACGGCAGCGAGATGGCCCGCAGCTACGGGAGCGCGCGTCGACGCGGGTTCACGCCGGTCGAGATCTTCGCCTACTGGCGCGGCGCGGCCGAGGATGGGTACCGCGTGGACGGGGAGCGCGGGGTCGAGTCGCTGCGCCTGCTCTCGGAGCTCGCGGCCGTCCTGTAGCCGACCGGGTCGCGTCGGAGGTCAGCCGGCGCGGGCCGAGCGGGACTCCTCCCACTCCTCCCAGGTGATCAGCACGTCGCGGGCCTTCGAGCCCTGCGACGGACCGACGATCCCCCGATCCTCGAGCAGGTCCATCAGCCTGCCGGCGCGGGCGAACCCGACCTTCAGCTTGCGCTGGAGCATCGAGGTGGAGCCGAGCTGCGAGCGGATCACGAGCTCGGCGGCCTGCTCGAGCAGCTCGTCGTCGCCGCCGAGCCCCTCGTCCTCGCCCTCGGCCGGCGGGCGCCCGAGGCCCTCGACGCTCATCGCGTACTCGGCCGCCCGCTGCGCGCGGACCCAGTCGGTCACCTGCTGGATCTCCTTCTCGGTGACCCAGGCCGCCTGGAGGCGCGTGGGTTTGGACGCGCTCGAGGGGGCGAAGAGCATGTCGCCGTGGCCGACGAGCTTCTCGGCGCCGTTCATGTCCAGGATCACGCGCGAGTCTGCCTGGCTCGAGGTCATCAGCGCGATCCGGCTCGGGATGTTCGCCTTGATCAGGCCGGTGACCACGTCGACGCTCGGGCGCTGGGTCGCCACGACCAGGTGGATCCCCACGGCGCGGGCCATCTGCGCGATCCGGCAGATCGCGTCCTCGACCTCGCGGGGCGCGACCATCATCAGGTCGGCGAGCTCGTCGATCACGATCAGCAGGTAGGGGAACTCCACCACCCGGTCCTCCTGCCCCGGCGGGATCCGGAGGGTGCCCTCCGCGAGCCCCCGACGGTAGCCGTCGATGTCACGTGCCCCCACCATCGCGAGCAGCTCGTAGCGCTGCTCCATCTCGCGCACGACCCAGGCCAGCGCCTCCGCGGCGCGCTTGGGGTGCACGATCACCGGGACGAGCAGATGCGGCAGGTCGGCGAAGTGCGTGAGCTCCACGCGCTTGGGGTCGACGAGCACCAGCTTGACCTCCTCCGGCGTGGTGCGCATCAGGATCGACGTGACGAACGAGTTGATCAGGCTGGACTTGCCCGCTCCCGTCGCCCCGGCGATCAGCACGTGCGGCATCGTCGAGAGGTTCACGAGCTGGGCTCGCCCGTGCACGTCCTTGCCGAGCGCGACCGACAGCGGACGCCGGTCCCTGCGCGCGGCCTCCGAGCGGAGGACGTCGCCGAGCATCACGAAGTCGCGAACCCTGTTCGGCACCTCGACGCCGATCGCCGAGCGTCCGGGGATCGGCGCGATGATCCGCACGTCAGGCGTCGCCAGCGCGTAGGCGATGTCGTCGGCCAGGCTCAGCACCTTGTTCACCTTCGTGCCCGCCTCGACCTCGACCTCGTACAGCGTCACGGTCGGGCCCCGGTGCGCGGCCGGCACCCGGGCGGCCACGCCGAACGTGTGGAAGGTGCGCTCGAGCGCCTCGATCGTGTGCTCCTCGTCGCGCTCGGCTCCGGCGGACGGGGGCGAGGTACGCAGCAGCTCCAGCGGCGGAAGGCGGTAGCGGCCGCCCGCCGGGCGGACGATCTCGGGGACCTCGATCGGCGCGGGCTCGTCCTGGGGCTCGTCCTCGGCCGGCAGCTCCTCGTCGAGCAGCTCGACGACGGGCACCTCCTGCGTGTCGGCCCCTCGACGGCGCCGGGCCGGCTCCCTCGGGAGGTCGAGGACCTCCTCGTCGCCCTCGTCCCCCCGGGTGAACGCCTCGCGGATCCGTCCGCCGACGGCCGAGAGCGGCGTCCCGGTGAAGATCAGGAGTCCGAGCACGACCGCGCCGCTCCACACGATCGCCACGCCGATCCTGCTGATCAGCTTGCCGAGCGGCCAGGCGGCGACGGCTCCGACCAGCCCGGCCGCCTCGCTCACCCTCGCGAACCCGGCGATCGGCCTCGGGTTCCCGCGCGCGAGCGACAGCAGCGCCAGCACCCCCACGAGGGCGATCGCGAACCCGATGAACATCCGCACGCGGTCGTCCTCGGCGGTGCCGCGGAGCAGCAGGACCCCCCAGTACAGCGCGAGGAGAGGGAAGGCGACGGCGGCGATCCCGATCGCGCCGCGGACGAGCCAGTCGAGCCCGCGCCCGACTGGCCCGGCCGCGTCGAACCATAGCCCGAGCATCGCGAGCAGCGCCAGCACGACCAGGCCGATCCCGAGCGCGTCCCTCGCCCAGGGAGCCAGGTGCTGGCGGACCGACGTGCGGGCGCGGGCCGCGGTCCGGCGGCCCTTCGTCTTCGCCAACTACACCTCCACGATCACCGGCAGGATCACCGGCTTGCGCTGCGTGACGTCGTAGAAGTACCGGTTCAGCGTCCGCCGGATGTTCTGCTCGAGGACCCCGCGATCGACCACCTCGGCCGACGCGGACTCCTGCAGGGAAAGCATGACGCGTTCGCGCGCCGCTTCAAGGATGTCCCCCGAGGTCCCGTCGAAGACGAACCCTCGGTTCACGATGTCCGGGCCGGCCACGAGCTCGCCGTGGTGCGCGTCGATCGCGACGACCACCACCACGACGCCGTCGGCCGAGAGCTTCCGGCGGTCCCGCAGGACCACCTCGCCGACGTCGCCGACGCCGAGCCCGTCCACGAACGTCATCCCGGCCGGCACGCGCTCGACGATCTGCACCTTCTCCCCCACCTCGAGCACGTCCCCGTCCTCGCAGATCAGGACGTGGTCGGGCGGGATGCCGATCTCGGTCGCGATCCTCGCGTGGTGGGCCAGGTGGCGCCGCTCGCCGTGGATCGGCACGAACCATCGCGGCCGGACGAGCGAGAGCATCAGCCGCAGCTCCTCGGCGGCCGCGTGGCCGCTCGCGTGGACCGGCGCCGCCGGGACGTGGAACACGTCCGCGCCGGTCCGGTACAACCCGTCGATCACCCGGTGGATCGCCGGCTCGTTCCCGGGGATCAGGCTGCTCGAGAGCACCACCGTGTCGCCCTCGCGCAGCTTCACCCACTTGTGCTCGCGCGCGGCCATCAGCGAGAGCGCCGAGAACGGCTCGCCCTGCGAGCCGGTGCAGACCACGACGACGCGGGCGGGATCCAGGCGCTCGGCCTCCTCGATCGTGACCACGTCCTGCTCGGGGACGTGCAGGATCCCGAGCCGGCGGGCGGCCTCCACGCTCTGGTGCATCGAGCGGCCGAGGAAGCTCACGACCCGTTCGTCGGCACGGGCCGCGTTCACGACCTGCTGGATCCGGTGGATGTGGCTCGAGAAGCAGGCCACCACGACGAGCTGCGGCGCCCGGGCGATGATGTCGGCGAGCACCGGCCCGACGCTCCGCTCGCTCGCCGTGTATCCCGCCTCCTCCGCGTTGGTCGAGTCCGACAGCAGCAGGTGGACGCCGCGGCCGGCCTCCTCGGCGAGCGCGTGCAGGTCGGTGGGCCGCCCGTCGAGCGGCGTCTGGTCGATCTTGAAGTCCCCCGTGTGCAGGATCGAGCCGAACCGCGTGTCGATCGCGACCGCCATGCCGTCGGGGATCGAGTGGGTCACGCGCAGGAACCGCATCGAGAACGGCCCGGCGATCGCCGCCTCTCCCGGCGTGACCTGCCGGAGCTCAACCCGGTCCCGCACGTCGTGCTCCTCGAGCTTGCCCTCGAGCAGGGCGAGGGTGAACGGGGTCCCGTAGACGGGCAGGATGCGCTCCACCTCGCCGAGCAGGTAGGGCAGAGCCCCGATGTGATCCTCGTGCCCGTGCGTGAGCACGACGGCCTCCACCTCCTCGAACCGGCCCCGCAGGTACTCGAAGTCCGGCAGCACGAGGTCGATGCCCGGCATCTCGGCGTGCGGGAACGACAGGCCGACGTCCACCACGAGGATCCGACCGTCGAGCTCGACGCAGGCCATGTTGCGGCCCACCTCGCCCACGCCACCGAGGAAGACCAGGCGGGCCGGCTCGGGAGCCCGCGGGTCAGAGGAGCCCGGCATCGAACAGGGCCTTGCGGATCCGCTCGCGCTCCTCGGCCGTGGCGGGGACGAGCGGCAGCCGCGGCGGCCCGACCGGCCGCCCCACGAGCTCGAGCGCGGTCTTCACCGGGATCGGGTTGCTCGTGATGAACAGCGCGTTGAACAGCGGGGTCAGCTCCTCGTGGATCTTCCGCGCGGCCGGGATGTCGCCCGCGGCCACCAGGTCGCAGAGCTGCCGGATGCGCTCGCCCACCAGGTGGCCGGCCACGCTCACCACGCCGACCGCGCCGAGGCACAGGTAGCCGAACGTGGCCCAGTCGTCCCCGGAGTAGACCTCGAAGTCCGGCGGCGCCTCCGAGATCAGCCGGGAGATCGCCTGGAAGTCCCCCGTGGAGTCCTTCACGCCCACGATGTTCGGGACCTCGGCCATCCGCAACAGGGTCTCGTGCTCGATCCGGATGCCGGTGCGGCCCGGGATGTTGTAGGCGAGGACCGGGATCCGCACGGCCCCGGCGACGCGCGTGAAGTGCTCGAGGAGTCCCCGCTGCGGCGGTTTGTTGTAGTACGGGGCCACGAGCAGCAGCCCGTCGGCGCCAAGGGCCTCGGCCTCGCGCGAGAGCTCGATCGTCTCGGCGGTGTTGTAGGTGCCGGTGCCGCAGATCACCCTGCCCCGATCCCCCGCGACCTCGATCACGGCGCGGAACAGCTCGAGCTTCTCCTGGTGCGTGAGCGTCGGGGACTCGCCGGTCGATCCGGCGACGACGAGCGCCTCGCTCCCGTGGTCGAGCAGGTGGAGCGCGAGCCCACGGGCCGCGTCCAGGTCGAGCGAGTGATCCTGCCCGAACGGCGTGACCATGGCGGTGACGACCGCCCCGAACCTACCGGCCATGCTGCCTCCTCGGACGGGTGCGGCGGTGGACGGCGGAGACGTCGGACCGGGCGGCCGGGCCCCGCACAGGCGCCCTGGCTTGCCTCGGCCGCTCGGCCCCACGCTCGAGGCTCGATGGTATCACCGTTCCACCCTCCGCACGACAAACGCAACGAGCAACATGTTGAACGATAGCGACGGGGTGATCGACTGGCGCTTGGGGCAGCCGAGATGCTAAGGGCACGAGCGGTTCCCGTTCGTCCCGCATCCCGTGGGCCTCCCACGACTCCTGCACCACGCGCGTTCCCGGCGGCTCCCGAGCCTCCCGTGCTCCGAGCGGGATCGCGGGATCCGCCCCGGGTATCCTAGCCGCCCGCCGCGGGCCCGCACCCGACCGTTACCCGGTCCGGACGAAGGCGCCGTAGTTGTCCTGCCCGAGGAGCAGGATCACCAGGCCGATGTTCCGGACCTCGATCCCGTCGAACGCGGCCGCGAACGTGGCCGCCTGCCCCGCGGGGATCGGCGCCGGATCCACCACCTCGCCCTCGATGCGGCTGCCGTCCCGGGCGTCCAGGATGTAGAGGTCGGGCTCGGGGAGCTCGCGGCCGGTCCCGTTCTCGATCGTGAGCGTGCCCTCGTTCCCGTCGATCTCCAGGGTGACGTTCAGCCCGGCGTTCGCGTACTCGTACACGCCCGTGCCCGGGGGTCCGGTGAACGTCACGGCGGGGCTCGGCCCGGTCTGGCCGGTCGCCCCCGTGCCCGCCGTCGCCCCGGTCCCGCCGGTGCCGTCCCCGGTGCCCCGCGCGCCGGTGCAGGCGGCGAGCGCGACCGGGACGGCGAGCAGGAGCGCGGGCAGGCGACGGGTAGTCTTCACGGGTCGCCGGGATGCTACACGAAGGCCCGGAGGGAGGCCGTGAGGACGCTCGAGCTCCGCCGCCACGCCGAACGGGACCCGGACGCCGACCGCCTGTCGGCCGCCGGACGGGTGCAGGCGGCCCAGGTCGGCCGGACGCTCGAGGGCGGGTACGACGTCGTGTTCGTCTCCCCCGCGCAGCGCGCCGCCGAGACGGCCGCATGGTTCCTCCGGGCCCTGAACGAGCAGCTCCCCGAGCGCGAGGTGATCCCCGGGCTGGCGGGGCGGGGAACCGACGGATCGCTCGCCCAGCTCGGGGCGGTGCTGGTCGACCTCCTCGACCGGGTACCCGAGGGCGGTCGTGGGCTCGCCGTCGGCCACACCCCCCTGATCGAGCAGGCCGTCGACGGCCTCACCGGGCGACGGGTGGAGCGGCTGGCCGAGTGCGAGGGCGTCTTGCTCACGCGTCTGGACGACGGGCGCATCGAGGTGCGGGAGCTCCGCCTTCCGGGGTCCGCCTGAGGTGCTGGACCTCGCGCACCCGGCCGCGGCCTTCGGCCTCGGCGTGGCCCTCGGCACCTCGCCGGGCCCCGTGCAGCTCCTGCTCTTCTCCGAGGCCTCCAGCGGCGGGGTCGCTCGGGGGCTCCGGGCCATGGCCGGAGCGAACGGGACCTTCGGCGCGATGCTCGCGCTCCTGGCCGCCGGCCTCTCGTCGTTCCGCCCGGGTCCCGGCCTCCTGCGGGTCGTGCAGGTCGTCGGCGGCGCCTTCCTCGTGTTCCTCGCCATCGACGCGGTGCGGGAGAGTCGGCGGCCGCCCGTGGAGGGTGCGGCGCCGCGCAGGACGGGACTCCACCCCGCCCTGCGCGGCGCCGTCGCCGTGGTCCTGAACCCCGGCGTCTACGTCTTCCTCGCCACCACCGGAGCCGCCGTGGCCGCCGACGCGGCGTCCGACGGCGGTCGCGCCCTCGCGTTCGTCACCGTCGGCGCGCTCCTGCTCGGCGTCTCGCTCTCGGACTCGGCGATGGTCCTGGTCGGGGCCGGCGCCCACCGGGTGCGGCCGGGGATCCTGCGGATCGTCTCCGACGTGCTGGCCGGGGCGCTCGCGGCGCTCGGCGCCGTGCTGATCGTCCGTGGGCTCGCCTGAGCCGAGCTCAGAACACGTAGGGGCACCAGGGGGCCGGGTCCCAGCCGAGCATCGCGTCGGCCCGCGCGAGGGCACCTGCCGTGCGCTCCTCGACCCGTCCGGCCCGGGCGAGCTGGCGCAGGGAGATCCCGCCGAGGTAGGCGGCCCCGAGCTCGTTCACCGTGCAGACGAGATCGGGTTCCGCGTGGGCGGGCGAGGCGGCACCCCGCTCCCCCGCTCCCGCCTCCAGGAGCACGCGGCCTTCGTTCCACGGGCAGAGCGCATCGCGCACCTCCAGGACGACGGCCCCCTCGGACGCGTAGGACCGTGCTCCGAGCGCCCCCGCGACGTCGACGAGCCGCAGCCACAGGCCGTCGCGCAGCGTCGCCCGCAGCCGTCGCGGCTCGCGGAGCAGGTGGAGCAGGGGCTCGTCGGCCGGACGGTTCCAGGCGCGGACGCGCTCGGTGAGGTCGACGTCCAGGACGTAGCGCCACAGGTCCGCGCAGGCCCCAGGCGTGAGTGCCTGGAGGTCGCGGACCGTGAGGACCGAGCTCGGCATCCCCTCGGCCCAGTCGTGCCGGACCCGGTAGATCGCGTACCCGTCGACGCCCGCCTCCCCCTCGTGCAGCGCGAAGAACCGGGGCAGCTCCCGGTCCGCACCGTGCTCGTGCAGCGTGTAGTCGAAGCGCTGCTCGTCGAGCTGGACCATGCCCGGGCGTGTGGGCCGAACCGCGTCGTGGACGGCGAGCACGTCCGGGACGGCGGCCTCCGGCTCGGCCAGGCGCACCTCTCCCGAGGGCTCGTAGCCCCGGACGAACGCGGCGCGGTCGCTCTCGACGTCGATCGAGAGTCCGAACGTGGCCAGGCCGTACCCGTACCGACCGTAGATCGCGGCCTCCGACGCGTAGAGCACGTGGACCAGATCCCCGCGCTCCCGCCCGTCCTCGAGCTGCCGGCGCATCAGCTCGGCGTTGATCCCCCGCCGCCGGTGCGTCGGCTTCACGCCCACGGCGGTCACGTACCCGACCTCGAGGTCCCCGCCCGGGACCGTCATCGGGATCGGGAGGAGCGCCGCGGTCCCCACGATCTGTCCCTCCACGAACGCCGCCAGGCAGCGGTCGAGCGGCAGCAGCCGACGCTCGCGCCGGATGTCCTCCGCCGTGGGGACCTCGCTGAACGCCGACTCGACCGCCCGGGCGTAGTCGGCGAACTCGTCCTCGGCGATCGTCCGGATCGAGAGCTCCACGGGCGCGAGCTTACGGTCCCTCGAGGCCCTCGAACGGATCGCGCAGGACGGGCTCGCCCGCAGCGCGCTCCGGGAACGCGAGGACGAAGCTCTCGGTCCCGAGGATCTCCGGCCACAGGTCGAACGGGACGCCCTCGAGCTCGCCCTGGGTCCGGTGCTCCCGGAGCGCCTCGAGCTTGCGCTCGTACACCGACGAGCAATCCACGACCACCCCGATCGTCTCGTCGGGCACGCCGCGCGGTTGGAACGGCTCCGTCGGGTCGATCGGGTCCATGCCCCGGTGGCGCAGGAGCTCGTTCAGTCGCTCGAGCCGCGACGCCGGCAGCGCCGTGTAGAGGAGCCGGTCGAACCCCTCGGCGCCGGAGGCTCGGGCCGCGTGGAAGGCTTGGGTCGCCGCGGCCCCCACGGCCACGTGGTCGGTGTGCCCGGTGACGCCGTCGGGGCCGAAGGTGACCACCACCCGCGGTCGGGCCTCGAGGAGCGCCTCCAGGAAGGCGGCGGCCAGGTCCTCGGGCGGCACGTCGGCGACACCGCCGTCGGGGTACCGGAGGAAGCGCAGCTCGGGCTCCACGCCGAGGGTCCGCCAGGCTGCTCGGTCCTCGCCCTCGCGGACCGCGCCGAGCGTCTCGCGCGTGGCCAGGCTCGGGTCGTAGATCCGCCCGGCCTCGCCGCTCGTCGCCAGGATCACGGTGAGCTCGAGGTCCCCCTCCAGGTGCATCGCCAGCGTCCCGCCCACGCCGTACGTGTCGTCGTCCGGGTGCGCGAAGACGCAGGCGATCCGCCCGGTCACGGGGATGGCGAGGGGTCCAGCAGCGGGTCGAGCCCGACCGTGAGACCGGGGCGACGGAGCACCTCGCGGACCGCCATCAGCACCCCCGGCATGAAGGAGCTGCGATCCGTGGAGTCGTGTCGGATCGTGAGCGTCTGCCCCTCGCCCCCGAAGATCACCTCGTGGTGGGCCACCAGGCCGGGCAGCCGCACCGAGTGCACGCGGATGCCGTCGACGTCGCCGCCCCGGGCGCCCTCGAGGGACTCGGCGAGCGGCCCCCGGTAGGCCCGGCCGCGGGCCTCGCGGATCGCACGGACGATGGACACGGCCGTCCCCGACGGCGCGTCGGCCTTCCGGTCGTGGTGGAGCTCGATCACCTCCACCGCCGGCAGGTACCGGGCCGCCTGCTGCGCGAACCGCTGCGCGAGGACGGCGCCGAGCGCGAAGTTCGGGGCCACGATCACGTTCGACTCCGACCCCTCGTCCTCCATCAGCTCGGCGATCTCCCGCAGGTCCTCCTCGGAGACCCCGCTGGTGCCGACGACCAGATGGACCGCGTGGGCCACGCACCAGCGGATGTTGTCCATCACCACGTCGGGGTGGGTGAAGTCCACCGCCACCTCGACCTCGGCCTCCAGGAGCCGGTCGAGCTCGTCGGAGACCGGCACGTCCACCTCGGGGTTGCCGATCAGGTCGCCGATGCTGAGCCCGACCCTCGAGCGGTCGATCGCCGCCGCGAGCGCGAGGTCGTCGGTCCCCACGACGGCACGGCAGACCATCATGCCCATCCGACCGCCCGCGCCGATGACGCCGACGCGGATCACCCGAGCGCCCCCTTCGAGAACGGCCCGAGGACGGTCTCGGTCATCGGCTGCGAGAGTACCCGCTCGGCCGCCCGCCGCGCGTCCTCGGGGGTGACGGCCTCGATCCGCCGCAGGATCTGGTTCAGCGTGAGGATCTCGCCGTGCCCGATCTCGGACTTGCCCAGACGGGACATCCGCCCGCCGGGGTCCTCGAGCGAGAGCACGAGCGACCCCTTCAGGTGCTCCTTCGCCCGATCGAACTCCTCGGGCGCGAGACCCTTCTCGGCGACGTCCTCGAGCTCGCCCCGGACGATCGCCATGGCCTGCTTCGCCCGGGAGGGGGTCGTGCCCACGTAGGTGCAGTAGAGCCCGGCCTCCGCGTACATCGAGTGGTAGCTGTAGACGCTGTAGGCGAGGCCCCGCTTCTCGCGGATCTCCTGGAACAGGCGCGAGCTCATCCCGCCCCCGATCGCGGTGTTCACGACGCCGAACGCGAACCGGTCGGGATCCGTGCGGGACAGGCCGTTCGTGCCGATGCAGATGTGGGCCTGCTCGGTGGAGCGGCGCCGGGTGAGCGAACGCCCCGACGGCGCCGGCGCGTGGCCGCCCGCCCGCAGGTTCCAGGTCGACCCCTCGGAGGCGGCGACCGGCCCGGTCGCCATGTTCTCCGCCACGAGGTCAAGGAGCAGCTCGTGCTGGAGGTTCCCGGCGGCCACCACGACCAGGTTGCCCGGCACGTACCGGGTGCGGTAGAAGCTCCGGACCTGCCCGCGCGAGATGCGGGTGATGCTCTCCCGCGTCCCCAGGACTCGGCGGCCGAGCGGGTGGTCCGGCCACAGGGTCTCGGTGAACAGGTCGTGGATCAGATCGTCCGGGGTGTCCTCGTGGACGTTGATCTCCTCCAGGATCACCTGCCGCTCGGCCTCGAAGTCCGAGGGCCGCAGCAGGGAGTGCTGCACCATGTCGCACAGGTGGTCGACCGCCATCGGCAGGTCGCGGTCGCGGACCCGGGCGTGGAAGCACGTGTACTCCTTCGCGGTGAACGCGTTCACGTCCCCGCCGACCGCGTCGAAGGCCTCCGCGATGTCGCGCGCGCTCCGCGTCTTCGTCCCCTTGAACAGCAGGTGCTCGAGGAAGTGGCTCGCGCCGCCGATCGCCGGCCGCTCGTCGCGCGAGCCGGCCAGCACCCAGAAGCCGAGCGCCACCGAGCGGACGCCCGGCATCCGCTCGGTGACGATGCGCAGGCCCGAGCCGAACTCGGTCCGACGGATCGGCATCGGCCCTACCGGTCGCCGGGCTCGCGCGGCTCGCGGTCCCGCGGACCGCGCTCGCGACCACGGCGCGGGGGCCGGCGCTCGCGATCACGACGGGGCGGACGGTCCTCCTGGATCTCGGCCTCCTCGCCCGCGGGGGCCTCCCACTCCGGCCCGACCGGCTTCAGGCTGACCTTACCCCGGTCGTCGATGTCGACGATCTCCACCTCGATCGTGTCGCCGACCCTCACGGCCTCCTCGACGCTCGCGATCCGCCGACCCCTCCCGAGCTTGGAGATGTGCACCAGGCCGTCGCGCCCGGGGACCAGGTTCACGAAGGCCCCGAACGTCGTCGTGTTCACGACGGTCCCGGTGAACCGCTCGCCGATCGTGAGCGGCCTGGGGTTCGCGATCTCGTCGATGATCCGTGCGGCCTCGTCGGCGCCGGCACCCTCCCGGGCCCCGATGAAGACCGTGCCGTCGTCCTGGATGTCGATGTCGGCCCCGGTCATCGCGACGATCTCGTTGATCCGCTTGCCCTTCGGCCCGATCACCTCGCCGATCTTGTCGACGGGGATCTGGAGCGTGAGGATCCGCGGCGCCTTCGGGTTGACCTCGGTCCGCGGCGCCGGGATCGTCTGGAGCATCACGTCGAGGACCTTCAGGCGGGCCTCCTTGGCCTGCTCGAGCGCCTCGGCCAGCACCTCGCCGGGGAGCCCGGTCACCTTCATATCGAGCTGGATCGCGGTGACGAAGTCCTTGGTGCCGGCGACCTTGAAGTCCATGTCGCCCAGGGCGTCCTCAGCCCCGAGGATGTCGGTGAGCGTCACGAACCGGCCGCCTTCCGCGATCATCCCCATCGCGATCCCGGCCACCGGCGCCTTGATCGGCACCCCGGCGTCCATGAGCGAGAGCGTCGAGGCGCAGACGCTCGCCATCGACGTCGAGCCGTTGCTGCTCAGCACATCGGAGACGAGCCGGAGCGCGTAGGGGAACTCCTCCTCCGGCGGGATCACCGGGACGAGCGCCCGCTCCGCGAGCGCGCCGTGACCGATCTCTCGCCGGCGCGGCGAGCCGATCCGCCCGACCTCACCGGTGGAGAACGGCGGGAAGTTGTAGTGGTGGATGTACCGCTTGGATTCCTCCGGGTCGAGCGTGTCGATCATCTGGGTCATGCGCAGCATCCCGAGCGTCGTCACGTTCAGGACCTGCGTGTCCCCGCGCTGGAACAGGCTCGAGCCGTGCGCGCGCGGCACGAGGCCGACCTCGGCCGACAGGGGCCGGATGTCCTTGGGTCCCCGCCCGTCCAGGCGGACGCCGTGCTCGAGGACCCGGGCGCGCATCACCTTCTTCTGGAGGTCCTTCCAGGCCGGCCCGATCTGGGACTGGGCCTCGGCGTAGCCCTCCTCGCCCCACAGGCCGAGCAGGTGGGCGGTGAGCTCCTCCTTGACGCGGTCGAAGCCGGCCGTGCGCTCCTCACGGTCGGGGACGATCGCCGCCTCCAGCCGCTCCTTCGCGAAGGCCTCGACCGCCGCGAACGTCTCCTCCGTGTAGAGGGCCTTGGGCTCGAACGGTTGGGGCTTGACGTCCATCTCCGCCACGAACTCGAGCTGGAGCTCGATCAGCTCGTCGATCGCGGCCCTGGCCACCTCGAGTCCCTGGGCCACGACCTGCTCCGTCGGAGCGACCGCGCCGTCGCCGGCGCCGAGCAGCTGCCAGGTGTTGTCGGGCGCCTCGCCCTCGATCATCAGGATGTCGACCTGGCCGGCGTCGTTCCGGCGTCCGGCGACGACCACGTCGAAGGTGGCCGACTCGACGTGCTGGAAGCTGGGGTTGATCAACCACTCGCCGCCGATCAGGCCGAGCCGGACCGCCCCGACCGGCCCCTCGAACGGGATGCCCGCGAGCATCGTGGCCAGGCTCGCGCCGTTCATGCCGGGGATGTCGTACGGGTTGGCCATGTCGACCGACAGGACCGTGATCACGACCTGGACCTCGTCGCGGTAGCCGTCCTTGAACGACGGGCGCATCGGGCGATCGGTGAGCCGCGCGGTCAGGACCGCCGTCTCCGAGGGACGCCCCTCGCGACGGAAGAAGCCGCCGGGGATCTTGCCGGCCGCGTACATCCGCTCCTCGACGTCGATCGTGAGCGGGAAGAAGTCGATGCCCTCGCGGGGCTGGGCGGTGGTGCACGTGGCGAGCACCTGCGTCTCGCCGAGCGTCACGACGCACGAGCCGCCCGCCTGGGGGGCGAGCTTGCCCGACTCGAACGTCAGGGTCTGGTTCCCGATCTTCCGGGACAGGGTGATGGCCATCGGCCGTCGTCCTCCTCGATGTCCGTGCGCGGCGTCCGCCGCGCATCCGTGCGGGTAGATGGAGGAGGGACCGGGCCGGTTGTCAGTGGTGAACCGCCGATCGAGTCGTTGTCGCCGGGTCCACACAACGCTCGCTTCGCTCGCTGTGCTAGCCCCAGCACCCCGATCGGAGGCTCGCGACTGAGAACCGACCCCGGGCAGTCCCGCCTCCGGTCGGTCCGTGTTCCTCGCATCCCTCCTTGGCGCATCCCTCCCTCGGGGGCGCCGTCCGGGCGCCGCCCGCGTTCCGTTACCGACGCAGCCCGAGGCGGGACACGATCGCGCGGTACCGCTCGACGTCCTCGCGCTTCAGGTACTCGAGCATCCGGCGTCGGCGGCCCACCAGCATCAAGAGGCCACGCCGGGAGGCGTGGTCCTTCTTGTGGAGCTTCAGGTGCTCGGTCAGGTCGGCGATCCGCTTGCTGAGCACGGCGATCTGGACCTCCGCCGATCCGGTGTCCGACTCGCCTCGCCGGTGCTCCGCGATGATCCCGGCCTTCTGTTCCTTGGTCAAGGCCATGGTCCCGGACAGGCTACCAGGGCGAACTCGCGCCCGTCCGGACGGGCGCTCATCCACCGAGGATGCCCCGGATCGTGATGTAGACCCCCGCCGCCCCCGCGAAGGCGAGCAGCACCGGCCGGAGCCAGCCACCGTCGAGCGCGCGGGCCAGATGCCGCGAGGACCACAGCCCGACCAGCAGCCCCGGGAGCATCTCCAGCGCGAGGATCCCGTGCCAGGCTCGGAGCCGACCCACCGCCCCCACCGCGACGAGGGACATCACCAGCCCGACCACGAAGGTCAGCGCGAGCGTGGAGCGCAGCTCGGGCCCGGGGCGGCGCTGGTAGACGACGGCCAGCGCCGGACCGCCGACCGCCGAGGTGGTCCCGGTCACGCCGGACAGGAAGCCGGCCCCGAACGCCACCGGCGGCGTCGGGGCGACGTCCAGGCCGATCACCGAGAGCGCCACCGCGACCACGATCATCCCACCGAGAAGGACCGAGATCGAGCCGGGCGGGACGGCCACGAGCAGCGTGGCCCCCAGCGCCGTCCCGAGGACCCGACCCGCTGCGATCGACAGGAAGCCGGGGCGGTCGATGTGGGCCCGTTCGCGGATCGCCATCGTGACGGTGAGCGGCGCCACCAGGATCAGGGCGGTCGCCGGCAGCGCCTCAG
>Ga0073934_10003091_pt1 | contig 31832 bp, 27 predicted proteins | sample LarsenN4metaG_FD_76834 | JGI IMG/M metagenome (GOLD analysis project Ga0073934, IMG submission 76834) | Hot spring sediment bacterial and archeal communities from British Columbia, Canada, to study Microbial Dark Matter (Phase II) - Larsen... ...
GACTGCCACTCCCGAGCCACCTGAAAGGACTCCCACACTCACGCCCAGGCCCCAACCCGCGCCAATCCCCACCCCCGCACCCTATGCCACGCCCATACCGTATTCGGTATCGGCAGCCCCGCCTTTGTCACAGGTCCAGGGGAGCTGGATCGCTCGGGGGCTGAGATGGCTGCGGACACTGCGCGAGGCCCGTCAGGCCTCGGCGGTGGGCTTTCATGAGCTCGAATCCGGCCATCTCAGCATTCGCGTTTCCCCGAGGATTCCTACTGGGCAGCGGATTCCCCTCCGGCAGCAGTTCGGCTTCCCGGGGACGCGCTACAATCCGTCAACGGTGAGGGGCATTACCGCTTGGGGCCGAATTCGAGGCGTGTTCTCGAGGGGGAACCTGGGTGTCGGCTTGGCAACCTCGGTGCTGGGGAACCTTTATGACTACACCCTCGGGGAGCATCGCGGCGAGGGGCTGAGCAGGGACTTCTGGGTCTCGACCGGCGTCGACTTCGTCATGACGGTCGGCACGGGACTGGCGGCGGCCAGCGTCGTTGCGGGCATTATTGTGGGTGTGGGGGCACTGGGACTGGGAACTCTGCCACTGTCGGTAGCAGTTGTGCTGACTGCCGCCTTCGGCTCCGGGATCAACGCAGTCCTCGACAGGTACGGGGCTGCAGATTGGTTGAAGCAGAGGGTGAGCGATGGCTTCGATGCCTGGGCCGGAGTCTGGGACAACATTGGGACCATCCGCCGCGCTCTGCCTGGATACGTAAGGGAGACGGTGATGAGACCGGCGGCAGCAGTCTTCCAGGAGAGGATTGTGCAACCTGTCGTTCAGGCGGTGCAGGATGTATCCGGGGAAGTGCGGGGTGCAGTCGCATCTGTGGGCGAGGCCGTGTCGGGGTTCATTGGACGGTGGTTCGGAGGCGGGTGAAGGACTGGCAGGATCGGCTCCCGTCTGCGCGGCACGTTCAGGATGACCACATGACCGTCGATGCCCCCAGGTCGACGTGCATCGCTTCGGGAAGGGACTCTTGAGATGAGAACACGGCGCAGGCCCCCGAAGGAACTCCGCCTCCCTATGCACGAGTGGCCCATATGGAAAGTCCTGCCTTTGATGGGAGCTGTTTCGGCTATGGCGTCGGCGATCCCGCTCCTCGTGCCGCCTACACCAAGTGGGCTTTCGCGACGTCTGGTGCTTTGTTCATAGGAGTATTGGGCCCCACTCTCTGGCTCTACTTCTTTGGCTACAATCTGTTGGCACAGGCAGTCGCGATCTACTGCCTCTTGCCAGGGATGGTAGGTCTGCTAGCAAGTCGAGCCTGGCTGTACGCGCTGCCCATCAGCTGGGAGTGGCTCTTGCCCTTGTGGGTGGCCGTCATCGTAGCGGCGCTCCTGCCCTTCACCGCTCCGAGGCTCTCTGAGTTCCTGTGGAGGGAACAAACCGCGCCTCGGACCCGGATAGGCCGAGCCTTCATGGCGCTTTGCCTGGCCGCGTCGCCTACGGCCGGAACGCTCGGAGCAGCGTGGGGGATGTACGGATCGAGGTTTCTCGGACAGCAGCCGACGATGTTGGGGCTCGCAGTGCTCAGCTCGATGGCGGCCGTGGGCTGTGGCTTCGTCGCCTCCTACAACGTGGTTGAATGGAGGCACAAGCTGGAATCGGAATCGGCCAGCGGCCAGGCCAGGTGAGCGGAATGGACTGGTCCAAATTCGCGTTCATGGCACTCGCTGGGACTATAGGTGCGTGGTTCGGTTTGGTCCTGTCCCGCTATCTCCGCCGCCGTCGAGGGCCGCGCAGGTAGCTGCTCCAGGCGGCAATTGGCAGACCCCTGGACGACCTCTCGCGCCGGATCCGGCTGAGGTCGGGCGCACTTCTACGACAGCTTCACCAACAGCGAGACGCCAACTTCCACCGCGTACCCGCCAGCCACCGCCCACCAATACCCAAGGCTGCCAGCGCGCACCCCGAGGCCTTTCCGCTTGCGGCCTGCCGGCGGTCCCGATGGAAGCCCTGGGCAAGGAGACCGCGGGTGGACGGCCCCGACCGCCGCGTAGTCCTGCTGCTTCCAGCGCACCTGCACGAGTTTGCGCTGTTAGAAGAGTTTCCGATATGTACGCGGGATGGGCCGGTCGCTAGTGGACCGATCTATCTCCTAAGGGGGAAGAGCCTTCATGACAAGCAATGACCTGATCCGGGTGACATGGCTCATGGGAGAGGAGGGTCTGCGCCAGCACAAGCCGACCTACCTCCTGGAAGAGTTTGTCATCCCCGTGGTCACGCTTATGCCCATACTGGGAAGCTTCAGGCGCGCGCTGCGCTTCTCGAGAGATGTGTTGCTCGGTGCGGTTGTGGCATCGCTTTGGCGGGCAGTCCTCTCGCATGCCGGGTGCCAGCGTGCGGGAGGCCGACGGTGGCGCGGGCGCGGGCCCACTGCAGGGAGCGGCGCCCTCCGCGGCAGGGTCCGCCTCGCCCTCCTCCTCCGTCCCCACTTCCGGCGTCGTCTACGGCGCCGCGGCGCTGGCGTTGGGTGCGGCGGCCTCGGCGGTTGCGCTGGAGCGGCTGCGGAAGCGTGAGGAGGAGCTGGCCCGCCAGCGGGCGGAGATGGCGCAGGCCAATGCCGCCGCGGAGCGTGCCGACGTCGAGTGGCGGGCGATGCTGGGCGCGATGATCGCCGCGGCCGAGGCGGAGCATGATCTCATGACGGGGCCGATCATGCTCCAGGCAACCGGAGGCGAGAGCCCTCCGGACGAGTGGTTACCGGAGGCGACACTGGCGGCCGAGGCCGCAAGGCGGATGACACGGAAGGATGAGCGACTGGAGCCGGACATCCCCCCGGAGAGGTCGGAAACCGCCCGGCGGCTGACACCAGGTCGTTGAGCCCCCCTCCCTGGGCTGCGGCCCGCCCGATGGAATGCTGCCCACGAGGGCCCTACCCCGAGAGGCGGGTGACACTGACCGCCGAGGGGGCCGGGAGCCGCCGTAGTCTCCTCCGGCCTGGGCTCGATTCGTCAAGGGAGTGCCGCGCGGGCTCCACAGGGCGTGAAACGCACCGTACCCCCGCGACGCAGACCGTCAGTCCCAGCCGATCCCGGCGCAGGGGACGAATGCGCCGCCGGTCTTGACGAGGTACGTCGGCGAGCGCGGGCCCTGGTAGCCCCCGGCGTCGCGATAAACAGGATAGACGTCGAGCAGAGAATCCAGCGAGGCGAGCGTCGAGAGAGCGCGTCGGCGGCTGGCGTGCTCCGAAGGCCATTCGAGATGACCGATGGTGCGTTCGATCTCGTTCCGGCGGCATGAGAGCTCCGCCAGGAGATCGCGCCGGACGTCGCCCTCGGTGCGAGGCGCCAGGCGCACCAGGGCGGGCACGGCGTCGTCCGAGAGCATGCTCAAGTAGGCGATGTCCAGGTCGCCCGTGGCTTCATAGCGCGCCGCGTTGCGATCGACGATGAAGGCATCCACGTCGAGCACGGCCAGCGTCGCTCCAAAGCCGGAAGCGAGGATCATCGCCGCCAGCGCCACGGCGCGCAGGCGCCGAAGGAGCAACAGCCCGAGGAAGACGACGAAACCGACGGCCAGCCACACGATGGCAACGTGGGTATACGTCCGCAGGCGGCTGAACCCGTAGGCCTGCTCGTAAAGCACCAGCCGCTGGAAGGCCGAGAAGAGCATCACGCCAACCAGTCCCACCAGCGCCGCGCACAATCCGAAGAACCCGGCGCGGCGGCCCCGGCCGTCGAACCGCGTCGACGCCGCCAGGGCGTAGATCATGCCCAGCGCCAGGAACCCCACCGCCACCAGCTCGCCGAACCCGCGTCGCGCGTACTCGGCGTACGTGTAGCCGGCGACATGGATGTTGGCCTGGCCGCCGAACAGGTAGGCGAACTGGACGAGGACGAACAGGAGAAAGACCAGGTTGACCAGAGTCAGGACGATCGTCGTCTCGGTGAAGCCGAGGAACGGACGCACTAGCGGCGGGTCCTCGCCGACGAGTCGGCGATCGCCCGGATCGCGCAGCGCGGCGACGAGCGCGCCGAGCAGGTACAGCCCGCTGGCCAGGATGACCACGGCGCGCGCCGTCCAGTCGGCCAGCCGCTCGAGGTCGATCCAGCGCAGCACGTCCGCGACGTAGTCTCCGAACACAAGGTCGGCCGAGCTCAGCAGGGCGAGGAAGACGACGACCAAAGGCAGCGACAGCAGCAGGCCGCGCAGGACCGAGAAGAACACCCGCCTCCCGCCGCGCTCGCGCACCGTCCGCCGCCAGGCATCGCCGACCGTCCCCCAGGGTCGAATCCATGCCTCCAGCGGGACCCAGAAGAACGCCACGGCCAGGTCGATCCAACCGAAACGGAACAGCCGGCCGAAGCGAAAGACCCGCACCACGACCGCCAGATAGAAGAGGGCGAAGCCGACGCCGAGGAAGACCGTCAGGGGTTCCTGGCGCTGGAAAGTCGACGCTGCGAACAGGAGCGCCAGCGCCGCCGCTAGCCAGGCCGACGCCGCAGGGCGGAGCCGTTCCAGCCCTGCGCCCAGCGCCGCCGCTCCAAGGCACAGGGCGCAGAACACGAAGAACGAGAGACCCGGCGGATGCCCGTAGAACAGCACCTCAAATGCGATTCCAAGCCCCAGCCCGACCAGGCTGAGGGCAACCGTCCTTCGGACGCCGCCGCCGCTCGCCGCTCCGTGCTCCGAGGATCGCGACTCCGAGTTTGGGTTCATCCGAAGGACCTCCAGGCGGGTTCCCTACCAGGACGTGCGGCTCCGGGCCCCCGGTTCCGGGGTCGGCGATACCGTCCTCGCCGTCGGCGGTCCGCGTATAGGCGGCCGGGCCTGCCGGAGACTCTCCGATTACCGTCAGGGCGTGTCAGAGGCTATCAGGGACTCGCTGCCGGCCTCAGGGCGACGCCGCGTTGGCCGCCGCACGAACGTGAGGGCGGGCCCCTCGGCGGGACCCGCCCTCACGTTCGCAGAAAAGGGACGAGGGGGCGTGACTACTTCCGCCGCGTTCCCTGGCCCTTCTCCCCGTCGCCGGAGCCCTTCGAGACCAGCGGCCAGATCAGGATGGCCGCCCCGGCGCCCAGCCCGAACGCTCCCAGCGTGCCACCGCCGGCTACCCAGTGCCCGATGAGCGCGAAGGTTCCGAGCAGACCCAGGATCGCGGCGATCGCCAGCTGCCACGAGAACATCTCGGGCTTGAGCGTCTGGAGCACGAGCGAGCCTGCCGCCACGCCGAAGACCAGCGCGCCGAGCAGACGCAACACGAACCCGAGAATCGCAAGGACGTCAATGAACTCCATGGTTCCTCCTCCGGCGAAGGTGCCGGACCCCAGTATAGGCGTACCGGCCGACCCGGCAACCCACGACCCGAGTCCTAGCGGCTCGGTGGTATCATCGGCCCGCTATGGGCTCCCGTCGCGCTTCCCCCCGACGTCCTCGTCGGATGAGTTTCCAGCAGGTCGTCTTTACCGTCATCGGCCTGCTGGTGATTCTGACCTTTGTTCTCGGAATGCTGGCGCAGCCCTGATGGCCCGGCCCCGTCCGGCGCCCTCCGGCCTCGGGCCGGGCGGCGATAGGCGGATGTAAGGCTCGCCGCCGACCCGGTTGCGCTACACTATCCCCGAGCGAACCCGCATCTCCAAGGAAAGGAGGATATTCGACATGCTGTATCTTCCGAAGGAAAAGGGGCAGGGTCTCGTCGAATACGCGCTGATCCTCGTCTTGGTTGCCGTGGTGGTGATCGTCATCCTGGCCCTGCTCGGCCCGGCGATCGGCAACGTCTTCAGCAACATCGTCAGTCAGATCTGACCGGCCTGCGAGTGCACGTTGACAAAGGGCCCCGTCACACGACGGGGCTCTTTGTCGTCTCGGTCGGGTTCGGGCGGCCGACGTTCAGCGCGGGAAACGCGACAGCACCGTCGCCGGCGCGGGAACGGCCAGCCGTTCGCCCGTCCCCGGGCCGCCGGGCCTCACCGCCGTCGGCTTGTAGCCCCCCTGGAAGACTCCGATCGGCGTCCCCTCGGCCAGCGCGCTGCGCTCCAAGTAGGCCTGGCCCAGCAGGTAGCCGTCGCGGTCGATGGCGCAGGAGGTGACGAACCCGATGACGCGACCGCGGCGGTCGACGACCGGATCGCCGCCGTGCGCCATGCGCACGCCCTTGTCATCGAAACGGAAGCGTGTGACCTCTCCCGTGCGCCGGGCCTCCTGTTCGAGGAAAGCCCGTCGTCCGACGAACCACGGCTTGTAGGTCTTGACGTACGAACCGAAACCGGCGTCGCCGACGCTCAGCTTGCGAGGGCCGGCCATCTCGTTGCCGTACAGCGGCAGCCCGGCCTCGGCACGCAGCGAGTCGCGTGCGCCCAGTCCGACCGGCTTCAGGCCGAAGGGCGCCCCAACCCGCAGGAGTGCCTCCCAGAGCGCAACGCTCTTCGCCGGGTGCACGAACAACTCGAAGGCCACGCGCTCACCGGTGTAGCCGGTCCGGCTGATGACCAGGTCGTGCCCGCCGATGCTCGCTTCCATCACCCCCGCCCAGGGAAGCGCCTTCAAGCGGGCGGCGGTCGCCGGGTCGGGGCCGAGTGCCAGCAGGATGTCGAGAGCGCGCGGGCCTTGAAGCGCCACGTCGACCCGCTGGTCTGCCCCCGACGACGGGTGGCGCAGGTTGCGCAACGTCACCCCGCGGCCGAAGACCCGCGCCGCCGGGCGGCTCTCGTCCACGCGAACCGAGCCGTCTCGGACGGCCATCAGCCAGGCCCAGTCCTTGTCGTCGTTGGAGGCGTTGACCACGATCAGGTAGGCCTGGTCGGCGCGGCGGTAGATCATGGCGTCGTCGATCACCGACCCGTCCGGCATCAGCAGCTGGGTGTAGTGCGATTGGCCGACCTCCAGCCCGCCGACATCGTTGGTGAAGACCGAGTCGAGAAACGCCGCCGCCTGGGGCCCCTCGGCCTGGTAGACGCCCATGTGACTCACGTCGAACAATCCGGCGGCGGTACGCGTCGCCAGGTGCTCCTCCACGACCGAGGAATACCAGACGGGCATCTCCCAGCCGGCGAAGGGGACCATCTTGGCTCCCAACGCCCGATGCGTCTGGTAGAGTGCCGTCCGGCGCAGGGCGCCCTCGGCGGGCTCGTCCCAGCGGAACTGGGGGAGATCGCCGTCGGTCGGCACGGCTTCCATCCCGATGTACCACGGCTTGTCATCGGCCGATGGGGCGGAAGCCGCCGGGCGGTTCGCCAGCCCGCCGGCCAGCCGGACGATCGCCGGCCCGGGGGGCTTCTTGAACGGGTCCGCCGGATCGATCGCGACGAAGCCGTCGGAGAGATCTCGGAGCCAGGTCAGGACGAGCGAGGCTTGTGGGGAGGGCACGACCAGTCGCCAGGCCGCGTCGCCGGCGCGGCGCACCGTCCCTCGGATCTCGTCCATCGGGGTGACCAGGCGAGTCTCGAACGCCTCCCCGATCGACATGGTTTCCGTCCGGGTCGACAGCGCCCAGCGGAGCAGCGCCTCGGACTGCGCGCCGACGATCTCGATCTCGGCGAACGGCTCGGCTGGAGGCGGGTCATCCAGGGAGTAGAAGTGCGGGTAGCCGTGAGGCTCGACCTCGCCGTCCGTGCCCGAGCGGTCCGCCAGCTCGCGCACCCTGCGGCGCACGTGCTGCAACACCGTGAAGTCGACGCGCGCCCGGAGCGGGGATCCCTTGCGGACCGCCGCCCGGTGCGGCCGGCACGCGAACAGCAAGTCGGCGATCGCCTCGGCCAGTTCGACGGTTCGCGCCTCATCGAAACCGCGCTGTGTGATCCACGGCGTACCGAGCCGGATCCCGGACGGCTCGGCGGCTGAGCGGTCGCCGGGGATCGTGTTGCGGTTGACGACGATCCCCGCCAGGTCGAGGATGCGCGCCGCCTGATCGCCCGACAGCGGCGCGCCGTCGGGGCCGGTCACCGACCGGCAGTCGACGTTCGTCAGGTGCGTCTCGGTGCCGCCGAACGGAATGCGCAGCCCGCGCTGCTCGAGACGGGCCGTCAGCGCCACGCAGTTGCGAACGATCTGGTACTGCAGCTCGCGGAAGGCGGGGGTGCGCGCCAGGCGGAAGGCGACCGCCTGGGCGAGCATGGTGTTGACGTGAGGCCCGCCCTGCTCGCCGGGGAAGACAGCCCGGTCGATCTGGCGCGACAGCCGGCGCGAGGTGGTCAGGATGACGGCGCCGCGCGGCCCGCACAGCGACTTGTGCGTCGTGAACGTCACGACGTCGGCGATCCCGACCGGGGACGGGACGACGCCGACTGCCACCATCCCAGCGATGTGCGCGATGTCGGCCAGCAGGTACGCGCCGACTCCGTCGGCGATCTGCCGGAAGCGCGTCCAATCCGGCACCCACGGATAGGATGAGTAGCCGGCGATGATGACCTTGGGACGATGCTCACGCGCCAGCGCCTCGACCGCGTCGTAGTCGATGCGCTCGGTCTGTGGATCGACACCGTAGTGGACAGCCTGGTAGAGCCTCCCGGAGCGATGGGCCGGCGAACCGTGCGACAGATGGCCGCCGTGGAGCAGATTCATGCCCAGGATGACGTCCCCCGGCTGAATCAGCGCGTGATAGGCGGCGTTGTTGGCCGGCGCGCCCGAGAGCGCCTGCACGTTGACAAAGATCTGGTCGGCCGACAGGCCGTTGGTGGCGAACAGCTCGGCGCAGCGCCGCCGCGCCAGCGCTTCGACGACGTCGGCGTACTCGACTCCCTTGTAGTAGCGCGGATCGGAGGAGCGCCGGTAGTGGGCGAGCCGGGCCTCGTGGTCGAGGATGTCGGCTTCGGGCAGGAGGCGGGTTTCCTCGTCCGGGTAGCCCTCGGCGTAGATGTTCTGGAAGGCGGAGGCCAACGCCTGGCGCACCGCCGCCGGCGCGGCGCTTTCGGACGGAATCAGGATGAGCTTGCGCTGCTGGCGTTCGGTTTCGACCCGGCTCAGCGCGTCGGCATCCGAGTCGAGCTCCGCGAGCGAACCGCGGAAGAAGTAGTCGGGCATGGACCCTCCAGGAGGAGGAAGCAGGCTGGGAGAGGAAATGTCTGACAACTCATTCTATTGCACGGCTCGGCGGTCGGTCAAGGAAGGAAGTCACGCGCGGCGTCGGTGGGCGTACCCGTCAGTCGTCCCCGCCGCGGAGGTCGGCCGTGATCGAGCGCACGCCGTAGTAGTCGGCGGCGCACTGGTTGTACCAGTAGCGAGAATCCTCGGTGAGCTCCGATACGAACGGAAGGATGTGATCAATCCCCTCCACCTGAAGGTCGGTCGCGCCGCCGACGATCGCCTCCAGGATGGCAGCATGACGCGCGTCCCATGCCTGTGCCCAACGCCGGTGGAGCGGCACGTCTCGCGCGATCACCCACGCCGCGCGCACAGCATACGCCGCCAGCAGGACGAACCCAGCGCTCCACACCGGCCTCAGGCGCTTGGCCAGCCAGTCCGAGGACGCCAGACCCGCCGCCAGCGCGCGTCCGACCGCCGCGCCAACGGCAAGCAAGCCTAGGACCATCGAATGCCGGGCGCCGAGCAGCGACCTGGCGTTCGGAAGGAACCCATAGGCGTAGAGAGCCGGAGCCAGGACGGAGGCGGCGAGGACGACGCTGCCAACCAGTCCAGCGAACACCACGATCCACCACGACGGACGCAGCGGCCGGTCGGACCCCTGGCCCGCGGTTAGCAGGACCATCCCCAAACCTCCTAGGACCACCGTGACGGCCGTCGGAACGGGCAGCCCCTGAAGGGTCTCCCGCAGGAACCCAAAGCCGCCCCGCAGCGCGCTCAGGAGAACCTCGAGCCGCGGAAGGGAAGCGAGATCCGCCAGGGCCGCTCTGGAATAAGGTGAGGCTGCGAGCGCCACGATCGAAGCCGCCGCTCCCAGGCAGCCGGCCACAAGACCGGCGATGAGACGGCGACGCGTGGGATCATGCCGACGGACGCCGATGACCACGATCAGGAGCGCCAGGATGATCCACGTCGCCTGGAACGCGGCCGTCGCCTCGGAGAAACCCCCGGCGAGAAACGCCAAGAGCGAGGTGACGCTCAGCGGGACAAATCGCGTCCGGGCCTGTCGCGCCTGCCACATCACCAGGCCGAGAACCAGCCACTGGACGGCCAGCGGCGTCAGGTACAGAATGTTGGCGGACCACCAGTAGACGGACTGAGCGCGGTCCGGCGCCTGGTAGACCGTCAGGAAGACCGCGCTCACCGAGGCGACGGCAGCGACCAGCAACGGCCTCGTCACCCTAGCCATGGCCGCCAGATGAGTTCCAGCCCAGGTCGAGGCGGCGACCCAACCCAGTAGGCTGAGGGCCGTCCAGCCCGCCCAGGCCGCGCGGCCGCCGAGGATGACAAGACTGGCGAAGAGCGTTGCCGAATACCGGTCCCCATGGAACGGGGGCTGACCCACGTAGGAGTAGACCTGGGCCCCGAAGAAGCCGTGTTGCGTTACGACCGCCCCGAAACAGTAGTCGTCCCCGCTCAGACGCATGAACGACCCGGCGTAGGCCACGGCGAGAATCGGGATGCAGAAGCTCAGCCCCGATAACCCAAGGGCCCACGCCTCGGTGGGGGCCCCGCGCCATCGGGCGATGATGGCCCGGAAGCCAGGCCAGCGACTCGGGTTGAATGCCACGGGCACCTGAATCAGGTCGGGCGGCAGGCACCGACGCCGTCACGCGGCGGTGCTACACCCCCGGCACCTGGCCTCCTTCCCACACCCATCGGTCGAACAGTTCATCGAGGTCGCAGCCACAGGCCGCCTCGGCGTGCTGTTGAAACTCCTCGCCCGTGGCGAACCCGTAACGCTGCGACTGGTAGTAGCCGTGCAGGAACGCTTCGAAGGCCTCGTCGCCGATCTCGCCGCGCAGCGCGTCGAGGAACAGGGCTCCCTTGCCGTACACGAACAACGCGTACGCCTCGGGGTCGCCGTACGCGGCGACGCTCCGGCCGATCGGCGTCTCCGGCTCGGGATGCGTGCGCAACCAGGCGCGGAACTGCGACAGCAGCCCCGTCGCCGCGCCCGGGCGCCCGATCGCCTCGTAGTACAACACCTCGGCGTACGTCGCCAGCGCCTCGTCCAGCCACGGCTCGTGGAGCTGATCGCCGCCGATCAGCGCGTAGAACCACTGATGCGCCACTTCGTGGACCGTCGGCTCGATCACCCAGTCGGTGCCGAGCGTCCCGACGAACACGATCCCGGGGTACTCGATCCCGCCGAAGGCGCCCGGCACGTCGACGACGTCCAGTTCGGGATAGGGATACGGCCCGACGAGGTCGTTGAGGATCTCCAGCTGGCGCGCCGCCGACTCGAGCATGACCTCGGCGCCTTCGGCATGGTCCGGCAGCGACAGGGCTCTCACGACGACCCCGTCGACGGTCCGCTCGTCGACTTCGTGCGGCCCGAGGGTGAAGGCGAAGTCGCGCATCGGGCCGGTCAGGTAGCGCGCCGTCCGCGTCCCGTCGTCGTTGGTCGTGGTCTCGATCTCGACGCCGCTCGCCGCCAGCGTCAGGCCCTCGGGATAGGTCACGTCCACCCGGTAGGTGGCCACGTCGGAGTTGGTCGTGTCGCCGCCGTACGGCGCCGCCTCGACCTGCCACGCGCCGTCGATCCGACGCGGCACAAGGGGATAGAAGGTCGGCGCCGCCAGCACGCCTTCGGTGATGCCGAAGCGCTTCGGGACGACGCCGCCGATCGGCCCGCCGGCGTCGACGGCGAACGGAAGGCTGACGTCGAGGGCGTCGCCCGCCTCGGCCGGCTCGGCGAGTTCGAATCGCAGCGCGATTCCGTCGAGCTCCGGCCGACCGACGACCCGCACGCCGTTGATCAGGGCCTCGCCGGCGCGCATCGTGGCGAAGTATTGCGGGTCGTTCGGCCACAGCATCAGCACGAGGTCGGAGAGCGTCTCTCCGGACGGGACGACGTAGATGATCCGCGCCTGTCCGGTCAGCGTCGCGCGCAGGCTGTCCGACTCGAACTCGACCCGCACGTCGACGGCGTAGCGGGTGAGATCACGCGCCAGGTCGGCATCCGCGGCGAACGCCGGGAGCAGCGCCGCCGCAGGATCGTCGTCGCCGAGGGCGCCTTCCGAGAGCGTGGGGAGCGCCGGCCACGGTGTGAGCGTCGGGCCGGGCGAGTCCGTGGCGGTGCGCGTTGGCGACGAGGTGGCCGTCGGAGGCGGCCCGGGGACGATCCAGGAGGGGAGACGGACCTGCGAGCACGCCGGCACGAGCGCCGCCGCCGCGGCCAGCAGGAGTCGCCAGAGACGGCGATTCCACATGCGTCGTTCTCCCTCAGCGACGCGCCGGCCGTCGCGTCCGGACGCCAGACCGCCGGAGTGGGCGGAACAGGACTCGAACCTGCGACCCCTTCTGTGTAAGAGAAGTGCTCTAACCGGCTGAGCTATCCGCCCGTTCCGATTATAGCCGCCAGCCACAAAGACCTCACCGCCGGACGCGCCCCGGGCTTCAGCCTGGGCGGGGGGTCACGCCGAAGCCGTTGGACTGCGGCCGTGGCTCCGTGTGCTATAGTCGCCCCTCGGCGCATGGCTCTCCTGCTCGCTGTCGTCGTCGTCATCCTCGGTCTCCTCCTCTGGGAGATCTACATCTGCGAGGGGGCGCACCTCGGCCCGGGCGCGGTCATCCGCCTGTACGACCTGGCGGCCGGGCGCTACGATCGGATCAAGCAGTTCGATCCAGAGTGGGAGGCGCGCTTCGTCGGCGAGCCGATCGCCAACGCCATCCAGAACCTGGACGACGCCCTGGTGCTCGACGCCGGCGCCGGGACCGGCCGCGTCGCCCGTGCGCTCCTGCCGTTGGCCGGAGGCGACCTGCGCCTGGTGTGCCTCGAACCCTCGCGCGGCATGCTCACCCGCGGCCGCGGCTTCGCCCCGCAGGCGCGCTGGGTGCGCGGCCGCGCCGACCCCTTGCCCTTCGCCGAAGGTTCCTTCGACGTCGTCGTGAGCCTCGAACTGATCGAGTTCACCCCGCGCCCGCGCGAGACCCTGCGCGAGCTCGTCCGGGTGCTGCGGCCGGGCGGCAGCCTGCTCGTGACCAACCGCATCGGCCGCGAAGCGCGCTGGATCCTCGGCCGCACCGTGCCGCGCCAGGCGTTCCCCGCCGTGCTGCAATCGCTCGGCCTGCGCGACGTCATTCTCTATCCCTGGCAAGTCGAGTACGATTTGGCCTGGGCCTGGAAACCCTGACGATGCGCCTCGTCCGCTTCCGCGCCGACCGCGACGATCCGCCCCGCTGGGGCTGGGTGCGCGACGACCGGGTGGGGCTGATCGACGGATCGCCCTTCGGACTCTACCGCCGCGAGCCGCCCGCCTTCACGCTCGACCGGGTGGAACTGCTGGCCCCGATCGAACCCGGCAAGATCGTCTGCGTCGGGCGCAACTACGCCGCCCACGCCGCCGAACACGACGCCGAGGTGCCCGAGTTGCCGCTGCTGTTCCTCAAACCGCCGAGCGCCGTCATCGGGCCGGGCCAGGCGATCCACCTCCCCGCCACGTCGAGCCAGGTCGAACACGAGGCCGAACTGGCGGTCGTCATCGGCCACGGCGGCCGCTGGATCGCCCCCGACGAGGCCGACCGCCACATCCTGGGCTACACCGCCGCCAACGACGTCACGGCGCGCGACCTGCAGCGGACCGACGGGCAGTGGACACGCGCCAAGGGCTTCGACACGTTCTGCCCGCTCGGGCCGTGGATCGAGACCGAGTTCCAGCCGGCCGACGTGCTGATCACATGCTCGGTGAACGGCCACATGCGCCAGATGGCCTCGACCCGCGACATGGTCTTCCCCGTCCGCCAGCTCGTGGCCTACATCTCGTCGATCATGACCCTCGCCCCGGGCGACGTCATCCTGACCGGCACGCCCTCGGGCGTCGGCCCGCTGATCGACGGCGACGAAGTCACGGTCGAAATCGAGAACCTGGGCCGCCTGACCAATCCGGTGCGCGGCGAGCCGCGCCCGGCCTGATCCCCGCAGGAGGTACCGATGGGCCTCAAGCCCGACCACTGGATCGTCCGCATGGCGCGCGAGCACCGCATGATCGAGCCCTTCGAGGCGGGTCAGGTGCGCGACGGAGTGATCTCGTACGGGGTCTCGTCCTACGGCTACGACATCCGCGTCGCCGACGAGTTCAAGATCTTCACTAACGTCTTCTCGGCCGTCGTCGATCCGAAGCACTTCGACTCGAAGTCGATGGTCGACACCCGGGGGCCGGTGTGCGTCATCCCACCCAACTCCTTCGCCCTGGCGCGCACCGTCGAGTACTTCCGCATCCCGCGCAGCGTGCTGACGATTTGCCTCGGCAAGTCGACCTACGCCCGGTGCGGGATCATCGTCAACGTCACGCCGTTCGAGCCGGAGTGGGAGGGCTACGTCACCCTCGAGATCTCCAACACCACGCCGCTGCCGGCCCGCATCTACGCCAACGAGGGCATCGCTCAGGTGCTGTTCTTCGAGGCCGATGAACCGTGCACCACCTCCTACGCCGACAAGCGAGGTAAGTACCAGAAGCAGCAGTCGATCGAGCTGCCCCGGCTGTGACCGCCCCGCGCCTGCTGGCGCTGACCGACGACCTGTTCCTGCTCCCCCGTTTCGAGGACGCCGCGGCGGCGCTGGGCTTCGCCTGCGAGCGCGCCGACATGCAACAACTCGCCGCCGAAGCGATCGATCGCCCCGTGCCGTTGACCGAACCGCTCGAAGGCGCCGACGCCGATCTGGTGCGGGCGCTGGTGACCGACCCGCCGGCGCTCATCCTCGTCGACCTGGCGTCGAGCGCCATCCCCTGGCGGCGTTGGATCCAGATGCTCAAAACCTCGTCGGCGACCCGCCGGGTGCCGATCGTGGCCTTCGGCCCCCACGTGGGAGAGGCCGAGCTGGACGAGGCGCGTCGCCTCGGGGCCGACCGCGTCGTCACGCGCGGCCAGCTCCAGGCGCGCCTGGCGGAGATCCTGCGCGCCGAGGCCAAACCGCCGGGCGCGACGGCGATCGCCGCCGGTTGCGGCGAGGCCCTGGCGGCCGAGGCGCGCCGCGGGCTCGAAATGCTCGAGGCCGGAGCCTACCTCGAGGCCCACGAGCATTTCGAGCGCGCCGTCCTCGACCGCCCGGGCCCTGAAGGCACGGTCTACCGTTGCCTGCTCCACTTGGCCGTCGCCCACCTGCACACCCAGCGCGGCAACTGGCGCGGCGCCCAGAAGATGCTGCTGCGCATGCGGCCGTGGCTCGCCTCGCTGCCGGCGGCCTGCCGCGGCCTCGACGTCGCCGCGCTGCGGACCGAGCTCGATCGACTCCAGGCCGCTCTCGATGAATGGCGCGGCGGCGCCGGGCAGCCGCGGCCGCTCCGCCCGCCAAAGGTCCCCTTCACCGAGGTCCCGCCAGCCCGCCCGTCGGAGTGATCGCCGAGGCCACGCCGCCCGCCCCGGGCCGTCGGAGAGAGACATGCACATCGTACACGTCCACATCTCTGTGAAACCGGAAGCCGTCGATGCGTTCCGCACCGCCACGCTCGACAACGCGCGCAACAGCCGCCGTGAGCCGGGCGTCGCCCGCTTCGACTTCCTCCAGGACGCCGAGCACCCGACGCGCTTCACGCTCGTCGAGGTCTACCGGACGCCGGACGACGTCGCCCGCCACAAGGAGACCGCCCACTACAAGCGCTGGAACCAGGTGGTGGCGGACTTCATGACCGAACCGAGGACCCGGACAGTGTATGTGAACCTCGACCCGCCCGACGAAGGCTGGGGGTAGCCGCGGTCCATACCGGCTCGTGATGCTCCAGCCGTTCGAATTCCTGAGCCCGGGACGGATCGTCTTCGGTCGGGGCTGCTCGAATCAGATGGTTGCGGCGGCCGCCGGCCTAGGCCGCCGGGCGCTCGTGGTCGTCGGGCGCGACCCGTCGAGGCACGCCGCGCGGCTCGAAGGGATGGCACAGGCGGGCCTCTCCTTCGAAGTCCTATCCGTTCCGGTTGAGCCGACGATTGAACTCGTTCGCCGCGGCGTCTCCCTGGCAAGGGCGACCGCCGTCGAGGTTGTCGTCGGGCTGGGCGGGGGCAGCGCCCTGGATGCCGCCAAGGTGGTCGCCGTCCTCGTGCCTCAGCGCGGCGACGTACTGGATTACCTCGAGGTCATCGGCAGCGGGCAGGGCCTCGAAGACAAGGGCCTCCCGGTGATCGCGGTTCCGACGACCGCCGGCAGCGGGACGGAGGTCACCCGCAATGCGGTCCTGGCTTCGCCCGAGCATCGGGTCAAGGCCAGCCTGCGCGGCCCGCGGCTCGTGCCCCGGCTGGCCCTGATCGACCCCGACCTGTCTTCGACCATGCCGCCGACGGTGACGGCCCGGACCGGCGTCGACGCGCTGACGCAGCTGATCGAACCGTTCGTCTCGTTGCGCGCCGGACCGCTGACCGATGGCCTGTGCCGCGAGGGCCTGCGCCTGGCGGCTCGCTCTCTGGCGCGCGCCGTCAGGGACGGCGGCGACCCCGCGCGCGACGACATGGCGCTGGCGGCGACTCTCTCGGGCCTGGCCCTGGCGAACGCCGGGCTGGGCATCGTGCACGGCTTGGCCGGACCGGTCGGCGGGATGGTGCCCGCGCCGCACGGCGCGATCTGCGGCGCGCTGCTGGCGGCGGGTATGGACGTCAACCTGCGCGCCCTGCGCGCCCGTGAGCCGGAATCAGACGCCCTGCGTCGGTTCGATGAGATCGGGCGGCTGCTGACCGGGCGCGAGTCGGCCCGTGCGGAGGATGGGGTGCGGTGGGTTGCCGACCTGACGAGCGAAATGGGGATCCCGCGCCTCTCGACGTACGGCCTCGAGCGGGCGACCGTCCCGGAGGTCGTCGAACGGGCCCTGGTCGCCAGCAGCACGCGCACGAACCCAGTGCGCCTGACGAGCGAGGAACTCGCCGAGATCGTCGAGCGGTCGCTGTGAAGCCACGCCGCCCCGCAGCGTGTCGGACCCGGCCGTAGTCAACGGCGCGGGCGGGCCGCATCTCGAATCGCCCCCAGCCACGCCTGGCGAGTCGATTCGGCGTGATACGTTGCCGCCCGCTGCAACCCTCTCGTCCGAAGCTCCGACGCGACGGACTCCTCGACCAGCAGCGTCAGGCACGCCGCTCCCAGGCCGCGCGAGTCGCCGGGCGGGACGAGGTAGGCCGCCGGCCCGACGATCGACGCCACGCGCGGCGAGTCGATCGCGACGATCGGCACGCCGCTGACCAACGCCCATCGCAGGGGACCGGGGTTCGCCGGGACTCCGGGATGGACCAGCGCCGAGGCCCCGCGGAACACCCTCGGCCACTCACCGTCGGTCGCCTGGAACGTCCGGACCGACTCACGCAGGTCCCGTCGGCGGATCTCGTCCTCCGCCCGGCGGGCGACAGCGTCGTCGAAGGTACCCAGGATCAGGGTGAAGGAATCGCCGAGGGAACCATCGACCCACGTCCAGGCCGCCAGGACCAGCGAGACTTCGTCGGGGGTTTCCGGCAGTGCCAGCACGTACGCCTCCGGCAAACCCGGGACCGCTCGAATCCCCCGGTCGGAGTCGTCTCCCGGCACCCCGACGCCGCGCGGAACGAACGCCGGGAGATCGACCCAGCGCAGGCGGCGGGAGTCGCCCAACGCATCGCTCATCCGAAAGACCGTGGCCGTCGTCAGACCGGCTGCATCGAGGGACCTCGCCACGCGGCCGCGGCGCGCACTGGCGCCGGACGATTCGCCGGCGATGCACGCCACCGGCGCCGCGGCGGCCATGGGCGCCGACTCGTGGAGAGACAGCAGGAGGTCGGCCCCGAGGCGGGCACCGGCGCGGGGGAAGTCGTAGTGGTCGAAGACGGCTGCGCCCCGCGACCGGCGCACGACGACCGCCGACAACCCTGGCGCAGGCTCCAACGGGAGCGGACGCGGCACGACGATGTCGGCACGGATGGACGACTCCTGGCGGAGCCAGTCCACGATCTGCCGCGCCGACAGCCGCGCGAACGGAGGACCGGCTTCGACCAGGAGCCGGCCGTTCACGACGACACGCGTGGGAGGCGGATGACGATCCGGTGCCATGGCAGCGATCATCGAGTCTAGCAGGATGGCGCAAGAGGGCATGTTGCCGTCCAACCCCTCCTCTTGCATGAGGGACGCTCCTCGGTACGCCGACGCCCTCGTCAAGGGGCGCCAGGGTAGAATGCGGGCGATGGAGAGGCCCCGCCTCGATCCGGAGCGCCAGCGACAGGCCAGGGTCTACGCCCGGCTACGCCGGCGAGCCGCTCTCCTCGAGAGGGGGCTGGCCGCAGCCTACCTTGCCGTCTGGGTGGCAACGGACGCCGCGCGTCCGGTCGCGGCTTGGGTCGAGACAAGGGCGCCGGGGTCGTGGCCGATCGCCGTCCTGGCGGTGGCCGCGACCCTGTCGCTGCCGTGGGCGCTGCTCACGATGCCTCTCTCGTTCTACGCCGGCTTCCACCTGCCCCACCGGTTCGGGCAGTCGACTCAGAGACTCGGCGCGTGGCTCGTCGACCAGATCAAGGGCCTGATCGTCGGCGCCGCGCTCGGCACGCCGCTGCTGCTTGCGCTCTATGCTCTGATGCGGGCGTCGCCGGCAGACTGGTGGCTGATGGCCGCCGCCGGTTACGGCGCGTTCGTCTTTCTCCTGTCGATCGTCGCGCCCGTCCTCCTCATGCCGATCTTCCACCGCTATCGGCCGCTCGGCGAAGAACACGCCGAGCTCGTCGAGCGGCTGACGCGACTCTCGGCCGCCGCCGGCCGCCACGTGCGAGGCGTGTACGCCTTCGACATGAGCCGCCGGACGAGGTCCGCCAACGCCGCCCTCGTCGGCCTCGGCGGCACCCGGCGGATTGTCGTCGGCGACACGCTGCTGGCCGAGTTCCCGCCCGAAGAGATCGAGGCTGTCCTGGCGCACGAACTGGGGCATCACGTCCACGCCGATCTCCCGATGGGCGTGGCGGTCGGCACGCTCGCCGCAGCCGCCGCGCTCTGGGCGACGCAGGCCGTTCTGACCGACGCCGTCGCGCGCGGCGCTCTCGCCTCCGCCGGCGATCCGGCCGGATTTCCTCTGGTCTCGCTGGTCTTCTTCGTCGCGGGTCTGCTGGGGGGGCCGCTTCAGCGGCTGTACTCTCGCTGGCGCGAGCGCCGGGCGGACGACTTTGCCGTGCGCCTGACGGGCCGTCCCGCGGCGTTCGCCGACGCGATGGTACGTCTGGCGAACCAGAATCTGGCGGACGCCGATCCGCCGCGCTGGGCCGTCATCCTTGACGGCACGCATCCGCCGCTGGCGGAGCGCATCCGTCGGGCAGAGGCCGCCTCGCCGGCGTCACCTCCGTAGGCCGCTCTTCGAGCCGACGGTCTGCCCCGATCCCTCGCCGGTGCGCGGCCATCCGCCGCGGGTCAGACGGCTACCAGCTCGTATCGAGGGTGCAGCCCGAGGCGAACGTCAGAACGATGCGGTAGCCCGGCTTCGAATCGTTGAAGGGGAACCGCAGGCCGAACGGCATCGTCGTGCCGGCGCCGATCGTCGATTGGGCCGTCGTCAGGTTCGGCACCTCCGACACCGGCACCGTCGTCGAACCCAGCACGACGCTCTCCGGCTGGTTTTCGAGGGGCGACTGGACCTGAAGTTCCCTGACGCGAATCGCCTCGTCGAGGCCGTTGTAGATCGCCCAGGAGACTTCGCCGCCCTGGTTCCGGAATCCGAGCAAGCTGACACCCGGGCAATCGGCCGAGACGACAATCGTCGGAGTCGGAGGCGGTCCGGCGGATGTCGCTGTGGCGTCGATCGTCGGAAGTGCGGTGGGGAGCACGAGGGGCGTCGGCCCGGTCGTCGCCGCGCCGAGTGACGAGAGCGCCGCCGCGCCGACGCCCGCCACGAGCACGAGCGCCAGCGCCGCGCCCGCCACGAGCCACAGCACGGGCGAACGACGGGCCTGGGGCTCGCCGCCGTCGCTCGGCCGTACGATCTGCCGCGACACGGCGACCTCGCCCGGGCCGCGCAGCTGAAGCCACTCGGCCTCCGTCTGCGGCGTGCCCCGCACCGCCGCCTGGTAGGCCTGGTTCATCGCCGCCACGCTCGGGAACCGGTCGTCGGGGTTCTTGGCCATCGCCCTCAGGATGACCTTCTCGACCGCCGGCGACAGGTTCGGGTTGAAGCGCCCCGGCCGCGGCACCGGCTCCTGGATGTGCATCAGCACCGTCGCCATGGGCGTGCTGCCTTCGAAGGGCACGCGGCCGGCCGCCAGCTGGTACATCACCACGCCCAGCGAGTACTGGTCGGCCCGGCCGTCGACGCGCTTGCCGCGCCCCTGCTCGGGCGAGACGTACGACGGCGTGCCCATCAGCATCGATCCGGTGAGGGTGTTCGAGCCCTCGATCATGCGCGCCAGGCCGAAGTCGGTCAGGTGGGCATTGCCCTCGTCGTCGATCAGAATGTTGGACGGCTTGACGTCGCGGTGGATGATGCCTTGGCCGTGGGCGAACTCGAGCGCCTCCGCCACCTGCCCGATCCAGCGGGCCGCCTCGACGTCGGTCACGCGCCGTCGCGCGATGCGTTCGTGCAGCGTCTCGCCCGAGATGAAGGGCATGACCAGGTAGACCAGGTTCTGCACTTCGTTGTAGTCGAGCACGCCGACGATGTGGGGATGCTTCAGAACGTTCTTGACGAAGCCCGCCTCGCGGCGGAAGCGGCGCACGTAGCGGCGGTCGCCGACCGCCGCGCTCGACAGGACCTTGATCGCTACGTCGCGCAGGCTGCGCGTGTCGAGGGCGCGGTAGACGGTCGCCATCCCGCCCTGGCCGATCTGTTCGACCAGGCGGTAGTGATTGAGCATCTGACCGACGAGGTTGCTCACACGCGGCCCTGCGGCCCTGCGCCGGCTGGGTGGACGGCGGTCTTCAACCTACCACGGCGGCCATCGCCGGGGAAGATGACCTTTGGAACAGAGACATCCGTCCTGCCGTTGCGACGGCGCCGAACGCCTCCAGCACCGGCCGCCCGTCCAGGTCCTCCGGCAGCGACAGACCGAGCGCCCAGGCGGCCGTGGCGGCCGTGTCGTAGACGACGACGGACGTCGAGAGCCGTGTGCCGGCCAGGACTCCGGGTCCGGCGACGATCCAGGGGATCGTCATGTCTTCGGGCGCGTCCGATCCGTGCAGCATGCCATGTCCCCCGTGGTCGGCGGTGAGGAAGATGAGCGTCCCCTCGCGCAACCCGGCGGCCTCGAGCGAGGCCAGCACCTGCCCCACGGCCTTGTCGGTGTTCCCGACAGTCCCGAGGTAGATCGGCGACATCCACCCGGAGTCGTGCCCGGCCGCGTCGGGGCCGGGGAAGTGGACGAACAGGATGTCGAAGTCGTCGGCGATGGCCGTGTCCGCCTGCTCCGCCACGGCGAAGTCGCCTCCTGGGACAGAGGTGAACTCATCGACCGTGCCCGGCGGGGCGATGTGGACCAGCTTCTGCTTCGATACGACCATCTCGGTCCGCATCCCGGCATCGTGAGCCCATGAGAAGAGGGTCGAGGTCCGGATGTAGCCTCGATCGGGGAGGTAATCATTCCACGTCAACCCGTGGCGGTCGACGTCGTATCCCGAAAGCATCGAGCCGTGGGCCATGAGCGTCGCCGAGGGGAGGACCGTCTGCGCCGTGAGGGTGAACGCCCCGGCCTCGGCCAGGGCCAGGATGTTGGGAGTTCGTTCGGCGGAGATCGCATCGGGCCGGAGACCGTCGAGACTGAGGATCAGCACCCGTTCGGGCCGCGGCCGGGGCGTGGGAGTGGGCGGCAACGTCGGCGATGGCGAGGCGGTGGGCGCGATCGCGGTCGGCGTGGCGGACGGGGCCACGCTGGCCTTCGCCGGCAGCTGGACGGTGGGCGACGGCGGGGAAGTGGCGCATCCTGCCATCAGGCCCACGACGATCGCCGACCTCGCGAGGGTGCCGTAAACGCCGAGGAAGGTGAATCGCACGCGCCTCTCCAGTTCGCCGGTCGGCCTCACCGCGGGGCGCCTGCCGGCGCAGGGAATCTACCACGCCGTCCCGCCGCCCGGCTGCGCTTGACACTGCCGCGGCTATCGCCTAGGATACTTCTACACCCGTTGCTCGACATCTTCCGCCCTAGCCGCCCCTCGCCACGTCGTGACCCGGCCGCACGCGAAAGCGGCCGGTGCCGGAGCGGAGGTGAACCGCATCCAACAGGACGGACAGGTTCGGTCCCCGGCTTGACCCCATTCGCAGGAGGAGACTCATGAGTCGCAGAGCCCTTGGTTGGATCGTGGCCGCCCTCGGCCTGGCGCTCGTCCTCGCCGCGTGCCAGCCGGCGGAACCGGTCGTCGTGACCCAGGAGGTGCGCGTCGTCGAGACGCAGGAGGTGCAGGTCAACGTACCGGTCGAGTTCGTGATGGAGTCGGCCCGCCTGCAGGCGGTCCGCAACCGCGACCGCCTGATCTGCGGCGTCAACACCTCCGTCCCCGGCTTCGGCTATCTCGACGCCAACGGCCAGAACGTCGGATTCGACATCGACTTCTGCCGCGCGCTGGCGGCGGCGATCTTCGGCGACGCCACCAAGGTCGAGTTCCGACCCCTGACGGCGGCGGAGCGCTTCACCGCCCTGCAGACCAACGAGATCGACGTGCTGATCCGCAACACGACCTGGACGCTGAGCCGCGACGTCGAGCTCGGCACCGACTTCGGCCCGACGACGTTCTACGACGGCCAGGGCATGATGGTCCGCCGGGACTCGGGCTTCGCCTCGCTCGACGGCATGGGCGGGGCCACGGTGTGCGTCCTGGCCGGCACGACGACCGAGCTCAACCTGGCCGACGCCTTCCACACGCGCGGTCTCGAGTACGAAGCGCTGGTGCTCGACACCGGCGATGCCACCGCCGCCGCCTACGACGAAGGGCGCTGCGACGGTCTGACGTCCGACAAGTCGCAGCTGGCCGGCCTGCGCACCAGCCTCGACAACCCCGGCGACCACGTGATCCTGCCGGACACCATGTCCAAGGAACCGCTGGGCCCGGTGTGGGCTCACGGCGATCAGCAGTGGGGCGACGTCGTGCGCTGGGTCGTCAACGCCATCATCATCGCCGAGGAGAAGGGCATCACCCAGGCCAACGTCGCCGATATCGCCGCCAGCGATCCGCAGGATCCGGAAGTGCGGCGCCTGCTCGGGATCGAAGGCGAGTTCGGCGCGCTGCTCGGCCTGGAGCCGGACTTCGTCGTCGACGTGATCAGCGCCGTCGGCAACTACGGCGAAATCTACGACCGCCATCTCGGCCCCGCCGGGACCGACATCCCGCGCCAAGGCTCGCTCAACGCCCTGTGGACCCACGGGGGCCTGATCTACGCCCCGCCGTGGCGTTAGCAGACTGCTGAGCGACGCTGGGGCGAACGTCGCACCTCCTCTCTTGGCCCCTCCCCCGGCATCGGAGCCGTCTCGCGCGGTCGCGAAACGCCGGGGGAGGGGTAGACGACCGGGGAGTGGAGTGAGCGGATCGCCACCCGCCCCCCACGATGCTTCTCCCCTTCCCCTGAGGGGGATGAGCCGACGGCCGGGCTCCGTCACGCAGGAGGAAGGGTCGGGGGCGGGAGGAGCCAATGTGGCCTCCCCTGCCGAGCTCCTACCGGCAGGGGCAAATGCGTCGCCCCTGCTTTCGCCTCCGCACCGGACCTCACGAGGCGCGCGCGGGGTGTGAGCCGGCCGGCCGGCATGCGCCCTCCGCCCCCTTGCCCCGTCCGATGACTCAGCGCGCTTCCCGCCGACTCGAACCGATCTGGCGCGACGTGCGCTTCCAGCAGGCCGCCGGCCAGGCCGCCTTCGTCCTGGCCGCGCTTGCGCTGGCCGCCTGGCTGATCTCCAATTTGAACCAGGCGCTCGACGCGCGAGGTCTCGACCTGAGCTTCTCGTTCCTGCGGCGCACCGCCGGCTTCGCCATCACCGAAGGCCCGGGCATGGCCCGCACCGATCCGTACTGGCGCGCCTACCTGGTCGGGCTGCTGAACTCGTTGAGCGTCGTGTTGGCCGGCTTGGTCCTGACGACGATCGTCGGTCTGGTGGCCGGCGTGGCGCTGCTCTCGCCCAACTGGCTGCTGCGCAACACGGTGCGGGTCTACGTCGAGTTCATGCGCAACACGCCGCTGCTGGTGCAGCTCTTCTTCATCTACTTCGGCGTCGTGTTGACGCTGCCCTCGCTCCAGCAACGGGTCGAGGTCGGGCCGGTGATCCTGAGCCAGCGCGGCGTCTGGTTGCCGCGCCCCGTGCCGCAAGACGGATTCGCGCTGTGGTTGGCGCTGGCCGTGGCCGGGCTGGCCCTGGCCCTCACCCTGTACGTCCGGCTCGACCGACGACGGCGACTCACCGGCGCCCAAACCCGGCCGCTGCTCTGGGCCCTCGTCCCGCTCGTCGCGCTTCCATCGGCGGCCTGGCTGGCGCTCCCCGCGGCGCCGCTTGCGTTCGAGGTGGCGCGCCTCGAGGGTCTGCGCATGGTCGGCGGCCTGCGCTGGACCCCGGAGTTCTTCGCCCTGCTGGTCGGCCTGGTGTTGTACACGGGCGCGTTCATCGCCGACATCGTTCGCGCCGGCGTGCTGGCCGTCCCGCACGGGCAGCGCGAGGCGGCGCGTTCGCTCGGCCTCTCCGAGGGCTCGGTGCTGCGGCTGGTCGTCCTGCCGCAGGCGCTGCGCGTCATCATCCCTCCGCTCATCAATCAGTACTTGAACCTGGCCAAGAACTCGAGCCTGGCCATCGGCATCGGCTACCTCGACCTGTACGCCGTCTCGCAGATCATCTTCAACCAGTCCGGCCAGGCGATCCAGGTCATCGCCTTGCTGATGTCGACCTACCTGGCGCTGAGCCTGGCGATCTCGCTCCTGATGAACTTCGTCAACCGCCGGATTCAGATTCCCGAGCGATGAGCGCCGGACGCCTCGCCTCGCCGTCGCTGCCGGCGGCGCACCTCCCGCCGATGGCGCACCTCCCGCCGATGGAGAAGCCTCCGGCGCTGACCGCCGGGCCGTTGGCCTGGCTGCGACGCAACCTGTTCTCCAGCCTCGGCAATGCCGCAGTGACCGTGGCGCTCGCCGTGGCGCTCGGCGGGGCGCTGCGCGCCCTGTGGCGATGGGCGACCCAAGAAGCCAACTGGGACGTCATCACGCGCAACTGGCGCGTGATCCTGTGGGGCCGCTATCCGATGGAGCAAGTCTGGAGGCCCGGCGTCGGCCTGGTGTTGCTCCTCGTCCTCACCGGCCTGAGCCTGGCGGCCTGGCGCCGCCCGGCGCCGACGCGGTACCGAGGCGCGCTCGTCCTGGCGTGGCTCCTCTCGCCGCTCGCCCTCGGGCTCCTGTTGGCCGGTTTCGAACTGCCGACTCCGAGGACGATCGGCAACAACCTCGGCTACTACCTGTTCCGCCCGGATCTGCTGCCCGTCCTCGACGCCGAGTGGCGCGGACCGACGGCGCTGTTCCTGGTAGCCCTGCTGGCCGGCCTGACCCGGTCGGTCCAACAACGGCGGAGCTGGCGGATCGCCTCGGCCATCGTGCTGGCGCTGTTCGTCGGCCTCAATCTCCCGTCGGCCTTCACCATCCGGTCGGGTCCGGCCGGGATTCCGCTCCCGGCGGCGCTCCCGCTCGCGCTGGCGGGCGTGATCGGCGGATTCGGCGGCGCCGCGCTCGGCCGACGCCTGGCCAACCTGGAAGGTTTGCGGCGCTGGCTGGCGCCGTTGTGGCTGGCGCTGCTGGCCGTCACACTCCTCGTGCTGACTCAGTTCGATGTCGGCCGACCCGAGTTCGACCCGGCGGCGGTGCTCGTCCCGGTCCAGCCGAACCTGTGGTCGGGCATCATGCTGACGCTGGTGCTGTCGACGGTGACGATCCTGTTGTCGTTTCCGCTGGGCGTGCTGCTGGCGCTCGGCCGCGCCAGCCGGCTGCCGGTGATCCGGCTGTCGTGCATCGCCGTCATCGAAGTCGTGCGCGGCGTGCCGCTGATCACGGTCCTGTTCATGGCGCAGGTCATGCTGCCGATGTTCCTGCCGCTCGAGCTGACGATCGACCGCGTGATTCGGGCCATCGCCGGCATGACGCTGTTCACCGCCGCCTACCTGGCGGAGGTCGTGCGCGGCGGTCTGCAGGCCGTGCCGCGCGAGCAACTCCAGGCGGCGCGGGCGCTCGGCCTGAGCGAGCTGTTAGTGACGGCGCTGGTGCTCCTGCCGCAGGCGCTGCGGCTGGTCATCCCGGCCATCATGGGCCAGTTCGTCAGTGTCTTCAAGGACACCTCGCTGGTGGCGATCGTCGGCCTGCTCGACCTGCTGGGGATCCTCAACAGCATCACCAAGCAGCGCGAATTCCTGGGAACGGTGCGCGAGGTCTACCTGTTCGCCGCCGTCTTCTACTTCGTCTTCTCGTACGGCCTGTCCGCCGCCAGCCGGCGCCTCGAGGCCCGGCTGGGCGTCGGGAGCCGTTGAGGCAGGGAGCCGCATGCCCGACATCCAGCGTATCGACACCGGCGACGACATCATCGTCTGCGAAAACGTCAAGAAGTGGTTCGGCGAGTTCCAGGCGCTGCGCGGCATCAGCCTGCGGGTGCGGCGCGGCGAAGTGCTGGTGATCATCGGGCCGTCCGGCTCGGGCAAGTCGACCTTCATCCGCACCATCAACCGGCTGGAGGAGCATCAGGAGGGGCGGATCGTCGTCGACGGCATCGAGCTCAGCCACGACGTGCGCAACATCGCCGCCATCCGCAGCGAGATCGGGATGGTCTTCCAGCAGTTCAACCTGTTCCCGCACCTGACGGTGATGCAGAACCTGACGCTGGCGCCGATCTGGGTCCGCCGCTGGCCACAAGCGCGGGCCGAGGCCAAGGCGATGGAGCTGCTCGAGCGCGTCGGCATCCCCGAGCAGGCTCACAAATATCCCGGTCAGCTCTCCGGCGGCCAGCAGCAACGAGTGGCCATCGCCCGAGCCCTGGCGATGGAGCCGCGCATCATGCTCTTCGACGAGCCGACCTCGGCCCTCGACCCGGAGATGATCAAGGAAGTGCTCGACGTGATGCAGGAACTGGCCCACACCGGCATCACGATGGTCGTCGTGACGCACGAGATGGGGTTCGCCCGCGAGGTCGCCGACCGGATCGCCTTCTTCGACTTCGGCCTGCTGGTCGAGATCGGCCCGCCCGACCAGTTCTTCCGCCAGCCACAGCACGAGCGGACCAAGCTGTTCCTGTCGCAGATCCTGCACCAGTAGGGACGAACGACAGATCCGTTGGGCTGCGCCCAACGGATCTGTCGTTCATCATTCCGCCACGACCTCGCCGTTCAGCTCGATCCGCACTCCCCCCTCCGGCATCGGCCCCAGAGGGATGTTGACGTCGAACGGCGCCAGCATCGCGACGCAGGCTTCGCTGCCGTCGGAGAGGGCGTACAGTTCCACCACGACCGTCTGATCCCTGGCCTCGACTTCCCACTGCGGAGTCGTGCACGGATTCGGAAGCCAGCCGGTGACGTGCAGCATCCGTTGCACCGGGTAGCTCTCGAGCTGAAGAGTCTCGACCGTCTCGATCTGAACCGCCAGGCGGTCGGTCGGGACGGGCATCGGCCCGGCCGCCTCACAGGCTGCCAGGAACGCCGCCAGCACGAGCATCCGGGTTGCTTTTCTCATTCGATCCTCCCTTGAGAAAGACGCCGGCTGCAGCCTTCCGGTTCCGCGGCGGCTGGGGTAGAGTCGTCACTCCTCGCATGCCTCCCAGGCCTTGGAAGCGCCCCCAGGAGTTCCTCGCCGGCGCTCGCGACACCCTGCCGATTCTGCTCGGAGTCGCGCCCTTCGGCTTGGTGTTCGGCGCACTGGCGCTCGAGGCCGGGCTCTCGGCGCTCCAGGCTCAGGGGTTGTCGTTGCTCGTGTTCGCCGGCAGCGCCCAGTTCGTGACTGTTGGCCTGATCCGCAGCGGCACGGCGCCGGTGGTGATCGTCCTCACGATCTTCGTGGTCAATCTGCGTCACGCGCTGTACAGCGCCAGCCTCGCCCCGCACGTGGCTCGGCTGCCGCTGCGATGGCGGGCGGTCCTCGGCTGGCTGCTGACCGACGAGGCCTTCGCCGTCTCGACTCCACGCTTTCGATCCAGCGACCTCGACCACGCCCACTGGTACCTTCTCGGGTCAGGGCTGGCCCTGTGGACCTGCTGGCAGCTCTCGACCGCCGCCGGGATCCTCTTCGGGGCGCGCATCCCGGACGGCTGGTCGCTCGACTTCGCGCTTCCACTGACGTTCCTGGCGATGGTCATCCCAACCCTGACGGACCGTCCCACGACCGTGACGGCGATCAGCGCCGGGATCCTGGCCGTGGTGCTGGTCGGCCTTCCGTACGGGCTGGGCCTGGTCGCGGCGGCGGCCGTGGCGATCGGCGTGGGCGTCGCCGTCGAACTCCTGTCGCCGCCTCGGGATGATTCTTCGTGACCGGCCTTCAGATCTGGGTCGTCCTGCTGGCGGGCATGGCCGTGACGTACGGCACGCGGCTTTCGTTCTTCCTGCTGCGACGGCAGGAGGTGCTGCCGGAGCTCTTTCGCCGCGGTCTGCGGCTGGTCGCTCCGGCCGCCCTGGCGGCGATCCTCACGCCGCAGGTGTTGCTCCCCGCGGGCGGCGACGGCCCTGCGGTCAGCCCGCGGCTGATCGCGGCCGCCGCGGCGGCACTCGTCGGCTGGCGGACGCGCAGCGCGTGGTTGGCGATCGGCGTCGGCATGGCCTCGCTGTGGGCTCTCCAGGCGATCTTCCGCTAGCGACGCCGGGGGCTACAATCGGCCTGTGACCGACGAACCCCGCGCCGGCCTGGTCCGCTTCGCCTGGCTTTCGATTGTTGCGGCGCTGACGACGATGGCGTTGAAGGCCAGCGCCTTCGCGCTGACCGGGTCGATCGCCCTGCTTTCGGACGCCCTCGAGTCGACGGTCAACCTCGGTGCGGCGATCGTGGCGCTGATCGCGCTGCGGGTCGGAGCCCGCCCGCCGGACGAGGACCACGCCTACGGCCACGGCAAGGTCGAGTATTTCTCGAGCGGCGTGGAGGGCACGCTGATCACGGTGGCGGCCTTCGTGATCTCTGTCGAGGCGGTGCGCCGGCTGCTCGATCCCCGGCCGATCGTACAGCCGGCGATCGGGATCGGCATCACCCTGACGGCGGCCTCGATCAACCTGGCGGTGGCGCTCGTGCTGCGGCGCGTCGGCCGACGGCAACGGTCGATCACGCTCGAGGCCGACGCGCAGCACCTGCTGACCGACGTCGCCAGCTCGGCGGCGGTCGTCGTGGGCGTGGCGGCGGCGGCCGCGACCGGATGGCAGCCCCTCGACCCGTTGATCGGGCTCCTGGTCGCGGCGAGTCTGGCGGTCTCGGGAGTGCGCCTGGTCCGCCGATCGACGCTCGGCCTGATGGACACCGCCCTGCCGCCGGCGTCGGTGCAGGCCGTGACGCGTCTGCTCGACGGCTATGCCTCGCGCGGGGCGCGCTACCACGCGCTGCGGACCCGGCAAGCGGCCGATCGGACGTTCGTCTCGGTCCACATCCAAGTGCCCGGCGGGTGGTCGGTGCAGCGCGGCCACGAGTTGCTGGAGGACATCGAGCGCGACATCCGACGCTCGATCCCTGGCACGACCGTCTTCACCCACCTCGAGCCGGCCGAGGACCCGGTCTCGTGGGAGGACCAGACGCTCGACCGATCCGAAGGCATGGGCAGGTAGGCGCAGCGGCAATCGTTCTCCTCAGTTGTGACGAACTTCGCGCGCGTGTGCCAATCCTGGGCGTGCGGAGAGCAATCGCGATTCTGGGTTGAGGTTGGGAAGGATCTGGGCAGGCTGACGAAGCCGGCGCCGGGCCTCTCCGTGCAGCGCCGGCAGGCTCATTCAGACAGGAAGTCGGTCAGGGATGCGGCTGCTTGGGTCCCCAGAGCAGTTATCGACGCCGTTGCTCCTTGCTGGATCGATCTGGAGCGGTTGACCCGAGCCGTGCGATTGCTCAACGAGTGCTGTTACCGAGATAGACCCGCGTGTGGGGGTCTTGCAACACCTGACTATGGCGTGTCAGGGCCCTGTGGGCCCTTGGCAGGGTTCCGCTCAGGGTCGCAGTCTTCACCATAGCCTGCAAGGACGGACTCTCGACCGTCCCTCTGGGCCAGAGAGCTGACAGAATCGCGCGGTATCAGCAGTGTTCCTACGGGACAGCCTGCTGATAAACCGTCCTGTTTGCTTGATTTGAGTCAGGACCGGTCCAGTTGCGTTCGCTTGGCCGACCAACAGTGGTGGCCAGGACTTATCCGTCAGGGGCCGGCTCCAATGGAGCGAGCCACGAAAGCGCCATTCCGTTGCCGGAAAGCCTATACGCCTTGTTCTCGAGGAGGTCAATGACAATGGTTCTGTGAAGATCTGTGAGTGCGTCCACTTGAAGCACGTGGTCATAGACTACATATCGTCCGTCAGGAGACCATATAGGGTAACTGCCTATCCGGGTGAATACCTCGGGAATCGAGTAGACAACCACCTCCCGCGTGGCAAGGTTGACGATCGCAGGCCGTGAGCGTCTCTCGCCCCTATCATGGGAGGATATTGAAGTGTCAGGTTGCCAGTAGCCAGCGAGGAACCTCCCATCAGGCGACCAGGCGAGCTGGCCATGGACGCCGGCTGCAAGCCGCGACTCCTTGCCCTTTGTGGAAACCATGCATAGGGTACTTGCAATGGCGTCCTCTGCCGGTGGGGCGCCGATCACAGTAGCAAATGCCGCTCCGTCGGGTGCCCACGTTGGCCTCGAAAGGGGGCTATAGCTCGTGCGTGACCAGAGCATGCTGGCACTGTCGACATCCCAGAGTTCTTGCGCGAAGCTCGGTTGAGGACCGAGCCAGCGAGTTACGACAACGGATTCGAGCGCAGAGTCGTAGTAAACGTGGCCAGAGAGGGCGTCGACATCACCCGCCACGATTTGGCCCTTCTCCCCATCCGCTGGGCGTGTGAGTGGCACGACGGGAAATGGAGGCGCGATCACGTCGCGGTCAGCGGAGGTTCGATCCACAACCGTGACTACACCATCGAACCCGAACGTTGTCGTGGTTGCCAGCAGATGGTCGTTAAGCCATCCAATCGGATCGAGCTCTTCGTCCGAGGATCTTGGGATGTCGTTGATTGTTCCGCTTGCATCGACCAGCGCGAGGGCAGGGGGCTCAGCATCGGATCGCAGAACAACGAGGAATGAGCGGTCGGGCGTGGTGAGGTGAGTCGAGTATGAGATCTCCCATACCGGGCTCTGTATCGGAGTCATCCTGGCATACTGCAGATCAAGTAGGCTGTACCGCCCGTTTCCTGCCGAGACGACAAGCGACCCTGCGGGGTCTCCAACGACCGGGAATCCATCGACGGCAGGGATTGCGCGGTCTTCCACGTCCTGGCTGATGTCGGTGATCGGGACCGGGGTGCAGTCGCCCTGAAGGCCCCCCACTGCTGTACCCGTTGGGGCGACGGATGTGGTGGTGGCAGTGTGTGTCGGCGCCGCGTGGGTCAGCAGAACGGCAGACGGAATCGGCGAACTGGGTACGGCCCCATCCATCGCGCTGCATGAGATCCGGGGCCGGGGGCTTTCCTGGGACGGTGGCTTCGGCTGGAGGGTGGGGGGCTGCCACATGGCTCGCGTTGGCCGCGGCTTGGAGCGCCTCCCGCCGAGCCTGCACGTCTGACAGAGCGTCGCGCGCGCGCTGGGCCTCCTGCAGCTTCTGTCTCACCTCAGGCGGGAGCTTTGTGATCAGCTCCCTGGCGAAGTGCGCGGCTCCGAAGGCGGCGGCGATCTCGTCGCATCCGATCGAGGACCGCAAAGCC
>Ga0073934_10003094_pt1 | contig 31794 bp, 25 predicted proteins | sample LarsenN4metaG_FD_76834 | JGI IMG/M metagenome (GOLD analysis project Ga0073934, IMG submission 76834) | Hot spring sediment bacterial and archeal communities from British Columbia, Canada, to study Microbial Dark Matter (Phase II) - Larsen... ...
GCCGAATGAGGCTGGCGGTAGGCGGAAGATCCATCGCAACGTCGGGTGCCACTGGCGAGTGTCTTCGCTCGCCAGTGCCCTTGCCAACAATGCCATCGGCTCCCTCCCGGAAGGCACTGGCGGCTCAAGGCCGCCGCCAGTGGCACCCCCATGAGCCCGTTAATCGCACGCTTGCAAGTCGAACCCGCCTGCGGCGTCCGGCGGTGTGATCGCGAACAGTGCCTCGTCTCCTGTTGCGCGCAGTGCGGCCAGGCAGGCGGCCCCCAGCGCAAAGGCGCGGTCGTCGTGGCAGCCCGGCTCGCGACGATGGTCGATCCGCACCCGCACGTCGGCCACGTTCCGCAGCACCAGGCTCGCCAGCTCGGTTTCCAGGTCGTCGCGCTCTGCCGAATCGCCCAGTTGCCCGCAGCCGGGATACCACGCCACGCGGCGGTGCACGATCAGGTTCCGCAGCGCCAGTGCCAGCGCGTGATGCCCGCGCCCAGAGGCAAAATCGAACCGCTCAATCGCGTGATCGTCGCCGAGCCGCTGAATCACCGACACCAACTGGAATTCGTCCACGACGAATCGCACGGCGCCGAATTTCTCCGCCGTCTCGGTCATCCACGCTTCCACCCATTCCACCAGCACCGGGCAACCGGGACGCGGTGCGACGACATCCATGCGATCGACCACGATGCGGTCCCCTTCGCGATGCACGATCACCCCCACCGTGCGATCGTGCTTCTCGGCGTAATCGACGCCGGCGAAGTACTGCCAGCCGCGCTCGCCGCGCGATCGGACGCTCAACCGGCCATCGCGACAGGCCTCCGCTTCCGCGAGGGTCACGAACTCGCCGTCCGAGTGCTGCCACACGTTCTCCCATAGTCGCGCGAACACGGGGGGAGGCAGCAACCGGCGCTGCTCGTCGAGTGTGGCCGGCGCGATCCACGGCGCCTGTGACCCGGCAAGCGACGAAAAATACCACGCCGGAGACGTGCGGGCCGTCTCGCGCACCTGCCATTGCCAGCCCGTGCCGATCCCCGCGTTCGTCAACACCGCCAGCACGCAGTGCGGTTGCTTGGCCGCGGCGGAGCACAGCGAATACCACAACTCGGGCCGCGGCCAATGGCACAATTCGTCGCAGATGACGAAGTCGGGCAACTGCCCCCAGGAGCTGCCGACGTCGGACGAGATCACATCCAACTGGCTGCCGGTGCGGCGATGTACGATGCGGTTCTGCAGCAGCTCGAGGTCGGGGCACAGGGCGCGGTTGTGCTGGAGCAGATCGGCGACCGCGGCGTGAAGGAGCCGGGCCTGGTCCCGATCGGCCGCCGCCGCGAGCCCCCGCACCCCTTGCGACGCGTATTGCAGGATCCACGCCACCTGAATGGCCATGTCGGTAGTCTTGGAGTGCCCGCGCGGCCGCTCGATGTACGCGCGGCGGCAGAAGCCGGGCTTTTCCATAAGCCCGGCTTCACTCTCGCTGGGAAGCCCGGCTCTTGGAAGAGCGGGGCTTCCCCAGGCATGTCCCGCGAGTTTCCGCCACGCCGGATCAAGCGCCGCGAAGTCGCGCTGCTGCCAGGCGGCAAGCCGCGGGCCGAGTCGCGACGGCGGCGTGCCCGTACGAACCACCTCGCGAAACACCGCCGGCAGCCGGGCGCACAGCTCAGCCAACGGCGAAGCGCTCCACTGCAGCGCCGAGTGCAGCGATTGCCTCGCGGGCGCTGTCGACGAGTTCCTGGTCGGAGAGATGGGCATGCGACGCCGCCTTTTCCTCGGAGACGAGAGACCACAAATCGGCCGGCCGATGCTGCAGCCACAGCCGTTGGGCCGTGACATTCCCCCCAATCGCGGCCTTGTACAGCGCCGAAACCACGTTGTGGCTCAGCGTTTCGTAGACCTGCTGCACCCGTGCATCGAAGTCCGCGTCGGACCGCAGCGTGTGCCACAGTGCATCGACCGGCAGACCCAGTTCGCGGCACGCCACCGCAAAACTGGCCCCTTTCCCCAGCAGCAGCAACATCGCCTGCTGCTCGTCTTCCGTGAGTAGTCGAGAGTCCAGAGACGAGAGTCGAAAGCCAGGCAGACGCTCTGACGCTGCCACCGCTGCTGCTCTCGACTCTGGACTCTCGACGCTCGACTCAACCGCGGTTGTCGAAGATGAAGTACGCCGGCTCGGCGTAGCGGCTTTTTTCGTGCGTTTCGACCGTGACGAGCCGGCGGCGTGTTTCGCCATGGCGGCGACCTCCATAGATTGCAGAATGCTTCGCGCGGGATCGCTTCCCAGTGTCCCGATCACTTCCGAGTGACCGGGACACGTTCACGCCCACACGCCGAAATCCGGCGCGCTCGAAGAAGGGGTTCAACCGTCCCATCTCGGCGAGCGATTCAATCCACGGCCACGGGCAACTGCGACAACTGGCGCGGATGAAGGCCGCGGCGATCCCCGCCCCGCGATACGTCGGATGCAGCACCACGCGCGAGAGCGTCACCAGTTGCCGGTTCAACGCCTGCACTCTCACTTTCGACCACCGCCCCGACAGGCCGAAGTACCGCGACCGCTGCGCGAGCGCGAGTGCCGGCGAGGTGAACACGCAGATCCCGATCGGCTCTCGCCCGTGCCACAACACGGTGACGTGCCGGACGACGCCGAGGTTGTGACTGCGGTAATGCCACCGAGCGAAATACGACCAGTCGCATCGGGAACCGCGGGAGATCCAGAGCTCGTTTGCGAAGCTGATGTCTTTTTTTTTTACGCCACCGAAGCCCACGGGTTGCACCCCGTGAGCAGGAACATGAATCGCCCCATCCAGCCGACACGCCACGTGCACGTTGGGTTGCAGATCTTCGAGAACATCCTCGTGCGTCGTCGCCAGCAGACAGCCGATGCCGGTCCGCGTGGCCAGTTTCCGCAGGTTGAACGCGATCGCCTTCGCCAACGTGCGGTCCAGGGCGGCCGTGAACTCGTCGGCGACGATCCATATCGGCTTCATGGCGAACGCTTTCGCCAGGCGGAAGCGGTACCGCTGTCCGTCGCTCAGTTCGTGCGGTGTGCGGAGCAGCAGCTGCGCTTCTCCAAGACCGCACGCCGCTAACAGGGGCAGCGCCTCATCCACCGGCAGGCCTAGACCGTCGATGAGAATCCGGTCGCCGAGTTCGAGAGCGTCGATGTTAACCTGGGGACTTCTGAAGCCCGGCTTCGAGGCCAACTGTTCCGCTGCAGCCCGCATGAGACTCGATTTACCCGATCCCGACGGGCCGGTGAAGCACACAATGTCGCCGCGTTGGATGGGCAGTTCGAGCCCGTCCGCGATCACATGCCGGCCGGTCTCAAAGCCGATGCCGAAGTGATCCATCACCACGGCGGCATGCGCGGACGGCGTTTTGGGCAGGAAGTCGTAGGCGACGGTGAGTTTCATCGATTCATCCTTTGGACATCGTGTAGAACGTCAACGGCGGCCGCGAGTCCACGCTTGCGGCTTAGCGCGCGGTGGATATGTCCGCTAAGCGGCAAGCCTCACGGCATCCGCACGTGAACGCGCACGTCGCGATGCGCCGCCAGCAAATCGTCCACCGCGCGGCGGACGTCTTCCCACGTCTCCGGCGGCACCTCGAGCGTCATGCGGACGACAGCGTCCTCCGGCTCGTCTGGTTCATCGCCCGCCTGCGGCTCGAATAACAAATCGCGCAGGTCGGCATCGTCGAAGCCGGTCAACTCGACGTCGAAATCGGGAATGTCCTGCAACTCGGCCAGCAGCTCGGCCAGCTTCGCGTCGTCCCAGGTGCTGGCGAGCCGCTCGTTGTTCAGCGCGACGTTGAGCGCTTTCTCGCGCTCCAGCGACAGCTCGACGACGATGCAGTCCACCTGGGTGACGCCGCGGTGCTTGAGGACTTCCAGCCGCTGATGCCCGGCAACGACGTGTCCTGTCGTGCGGTTCCAGACAACGGGCTGCACGAGGTTGAACTCGGCCAGCGACCGTGCCAGCCTTTCAAAGGCGGGCATGCCGGGCTTCAATGCCACGCGCGGGTTGTACGGCGCGGGCTTCAGCAACGTAACGTCGAGAGTTTGGAGGTTCATGGGGAGAGTGGAGTCTGGGGAGTGGGGAGATACAGCGCTTGCCGTTTAGCGGAGGGTTGACGGCGCGCGCTCAACTTCGCGCGGCGTCGGTCGATCGGGATCCGAAAAGCCTTCGTCGTCGCGGCTGAGGACGCCCGCGGGCACTTGGAACTGTGCGCGCAGCCTGCGTTTGACGGCGTGCAGGCAGCGGCTGACGTGCCCCTTCGGATGGCCGAACGCGAGGCCGATCTGCTCCTGCGACCAGCCGGAGTTCTCCTGCAGCGCGAGCATGGCGAGGTACTTCCAGTTTCGCGGGTCTTCGTGCGCGTAGTGATCGCGGAGCGTGAGCCAGAACTCGTGCAGCGTGGACCGGGGAAAGACAATTCGCTCGTGCTTGCGGTTCATCACGGTCATGGGGCGGTCTCCGAGGAAAGATGAGAGTGAAGAGTTGAGAGTTGAGAGCCGGAAAGACAAAGATCCAATGAGCCGTTTGTCTCTGACTCTCAACTCTCAACCCTCGACGCTCAACGCTGGCGCAGTGTGACTCTGGTACAATCGGCGGTGGAAGAGCGATCGCGGCGAAAATCGCAAAATCGTTTCAAGACGTTTTCGACGGAGAAAAGACCCAGGGATGGCCATCCCTGGGCTTCAGGGAAGCGCATGGATTCCACACGCGATGACGACATTCCCGAGCGCTACAGCCGCCAGGTGCGGTTTGCGGGCATCGGCGCGGACGGGCAGCGGGACCTCGCGCGCGGCCGCGTGCTGTTGTGTGGGTGCGGAGCCTTGGGAACGGTGATCGCCGAAACGCTGGTCCGCGCCGGCGTCGGCTTCCTGCGGATTGTCGACCGCGATTTCGTCGAACTGTCCAACCTGCAGCGGCAGGTGCTGTTCGACGAATCCGACGTCGCCGAGCCATTGCCCAAAGCGGTCGCCGCCGCCCGCAAGCTGGCGAAAATCAACTCCACGGTGACGCTCGAACCGCTGGTGGCCGACGTTGACCATCGCAACATTCTGGGGTTGATGGGTGACGTGGACCTCGTGCTCGATGGAACCGACAACTTCGAGACGCGGTTCCTCGTCAACGATGCAGCGCTCGAACTGAAGAAGCCCTGGGTGTATGGCGGCTGCATCGGCAGTCACGGGCAATCGATGACCATTGTGCCGGGCGAAACCGCGTGCCTGCGGTGCGTGATCGAAGCCCCGCCGCAAGCGGGCACCACGGAAACGTGTGATACAGCCGGCGTGCTGGGCCCGGCGATCCAAGTCGTCGCTTCGCTGCAGTGCGTCGCCGCGCTAAAGCTGCTCACGGGACAGAAGACGGAGATCGCCCAGCGATTGACGATCGTGGATGTGTGGGACGGCACGTGGCGGTCGATCAACCTGGCAACGCTGCGCGAGCAGAATGCCTGCCCGGCGTGCGCCAAAGGCGAACGACGCTGGCTCGCGGGTCACGAGACGTCGCAAACCACCGTGCTGTGCGGCCGCAACGCGGTCCAGGTGACTCCTGCGACACCGGCCGAACTCGATCTGACGCTGCTCGCCGACAAACTGCGCGCCGCGGGCCGCGTGACCGTCACGCCGTTTCTGGTTCGCTGCAGGGTGGCGGGACTGGAACTGACGATCTTCCGCGACGGCCGGGCGATCGTAAAAGGGACCGACGACGCAACGGTGGCGCGCGGGGCGTATGCGAAGTTTGTGGGAGGGTGAACGGGGAGCCGACGGGCGTAAGCCCGCGGGTTGTGGAGCGCGGGTACTCGTCCGACGGACCCGCGGGCTTATGCCCGTCGGCTCGCCTTTACGCGGTCGGCAGCGTCACTTGAAACGCGCTGCCCTCGCCGAGGCGGCTGTTGACCGCGATCGCGCCGCCGTGGAGCTGCGCAATTGCCTGGCAAATCGACAAACCCAGCCCGTTGCCGCGCTGACCCTCCGCGCGCGACCGCGATTTGTCCACCTGGTAGAACCGCTCGAAGATGCGCGGGAGGTCTTCGGGCGGGATGCCGTGGCCGGTATCGCGGACTTCCAGCACCACCTGTCGCGGGCCGGCTTCGGACAGCGAAACGGTGACCAGACCGCCGCGCGGCGTGAACTTGAGCGCGTTGTCAATAAGGTTGGTGACCAGTTGTCGCAACTGCTGCGGATGCCCGTTCACCACGAACTCGCGCGGGAAGTCGGTGCGAAGGGTCACGCCGCGGTCCTCGGCGACCGGACCGAACATTTCCACACTTTTGCGGATGAGGTCGTTCATTGCTACCGGCTCGCGCGGCGCCCTGTCCCGCGCTACGTCGGTGTCGGCGAGCTGCAGCAACTGGTTCACCAGGTGCTTCAGGTGCTCGCATTCGTCGCTGATGGAGACCAGCAGGTCTTCGTACTCGGCGGTCGACCGGGGCTTGTCCAGGGCCACTTCGACCGACGCGTGGATGGCGGTCAATGGCGAACGCAGCTCGTGGGCGGCGTTGGCCACGAAGTCGCGCTGCTCGCGCAGGTGCTCGCCGATTTTGTCCAGGAACTCGTTGATCTTGCCGGCCAGTTGATCCAGCTCGTCCCCCACGCCGCGAATCTGCAGCCGCTCGTTGAGCTGGCTGGGGCGCAGCCGTTCAGTGGTGGCAATGATGGTTTTCAGCGGTTCGATGGCTCGTTCGGCGAGCAGAAATCCCCCCAGCGGCGCCAGCAACAACAGAGCCAGACTCACGGGCAGCACGATGCGCGTCACACGGGCCACGTCTTCCTCAATGTAGGCGGTCGGTGTGCCGACTCGCACGTAATACGATGGGATGCCTGGCTTGTTGACCCGGCGTTCCACGCTGCGGTAGGTGTCGGAGACCCACACGCGTTCGTCGGGCCGCGACACCGACAGCTCCGTCAACGGCGTAGCGGGGGCCAGCTCGCTGGCCCAGATGGTTTCGCGGCGCTCTTCGTCGAGCCAGCGCACGTGCCAGCCGCGGTCGCGGTGGCTGTCGGAGACGCGCCGCATTTCGGCGATGACCTGCTCTTTGTCGGGATGAAACTGCTCCACCGCGAGAATGAGCGCCTTCACCTCGTCGGCGAGCACGACGTCGATTTCCGCCACGAGGTAGAACCGCAGCCCCTCGCGCACGGCCAGCAGCGCCACCATCACCGCAATCAACACGACCGACGTGTTCCACAACGTCAGCCGCACGCGCAGCGAGTTCCAGCGGGGGCTGAGGAGGAACATTCTGGAAACCTGTTGCCGTGTCCGGTCCCCTCTCCCCCGCGGACGGGGGAGAGGGGACCGGAATCATTACAGCGTCGACTCGCTACGTCGTCGCCGACACCGCGTAGCCCCGGCCGCGCACGGTCTTGATCAGCGAGTCGTCGCGGCCGCGGTCGAGCTTGCCGCGCAGCCGGTTCACGTGCACTTCGATCACGTTCGTGGTGCCGTCCCAGTTGAAGCCCCACACGTGCTCGCACAGCATTTTGCGGGTGACGACCTGGCCGGCGTAGCGCATCAGCAGTTCGAGCAGGCTGAATTCGATGGGCGTCAGGTCGATATCGCGGCCGTCGCGGGTGACCCGGCGGGTGGTGAGGTCGAGCACCACGTCTCCCACCTGCAGCGTGGGGGCCGGCCGCGACTGCGTGCGTCGGACCACGGCGTTCACCCGCGCCAACAGCTCGGCGAAGTCGAACGGCTTGGCGAGGTAATCGTCGGCGCCGGCTTCCAGTCCGGTCACGCGGTCGGCAGTTTCGCCCAATGCCGACAACACGATCACCGGCGTGAGCACGCCTCGGCTGCGCAGCTCTTTGAGGAGTTCACGCCCGGAGCGTTTGGGCAGCATGAGATCGAGGATGATCGCATCGGATTGCTGGCTGAGGGCTGCGGCCGCGCCGGCGTCGCCGTCCTGGATCCACTGGCAGTGGTGACCGCCTTCGGTAAAGCCCTGCAACAGCGCGCGGCCCACCACCGGATCGTCTTCAATGACCAGGATTTCCATCGACGGCTCCTGTGGCGCGAGTGAAGGTCGGGTGCAGCCGAGCATTCGAGGACGAGCCTCGCGGACTCGGCTGCCCCCGACGATGTTATTGTAAATCGCGCGTGAGCGGCGTCAAAAGCCGTGACAATCGTGAATTCTCCGCGGCTCGCGCCTTACGAATTCGAGAGCTTGCGCGCAGTGCGAGAGCCTAACGCACTTGTAAGCGAGAACCGATAGGCGGTCTGCCGACGTGTCGTTTACGATTTCCCTCGGATCGAATATCGGGGCGGAACCCGACACGAACCAAGCGGCGCGGTGTCGCGACAGACTGCAGAGGCGTTCGGCCTCGTGGGGATGGCCGCACGAACAAGTGGGCTGCACCGCGACACCCGCCGCGATTCGGTCCATGCCGAGCCCGCTCGCACACCAGGGTCGTTCGCACGCGGTGCGGGAGACCGGCACACGGTGCGTGCCGTTGACTGGCGATCCTCTGGAGTCATTGATGCAAACGTCCGTGGAAGGCTCTCCGGCGAAGTTGAGCGGCGCCGACCGGTGGCGCGCCGACGTCGTCTCGGGGTTTCTCGTGTTCCTCATCGCTCTGCCCTTGTGCCTGGCGATCTCGCTGGCCAGCGGTTATCCCGCCATCGCCGGCGTGTTCACGGCCATCATCGGCGGGCTGCTTTCGCCGTGGATCAGCAACTCCGAGCTGACCATCAAGGGACCTGCCGCCGGGCTGATTGTGATTGCCGTCGGTTGCGTCATGGAGTTCGGTCATGGCGAAGTGACCAGTGAAGGTTATCGGCTGGCGCTGGGCGTGGGCGTGGCCGCCGGCGTGATTCAGATCGTGCTCGCCCTGGTGCGGTCCGGCGTGGTGAGCGAGCTGTTCCCTTCGGCGGCGGTGCACGGCATGCTGGCTGCCATCGGCGTGATCATCATGGCCAAGCAGTTTCCGATCGCGATCGGCGTGACGCCGCACGCCAAGGAGCCGCTGCACCTCATCGCCGAAATCCCCAGCCTCCTTCCCCAAGCGAACCCGGAAATCGCGTTCATTGGGCTGGTGAACTTGGCGCTGCTGTTCGCCTGGCCCGCGCTGCCGTTCAAGGCGCTGCGGAAGATCCCGGCGCAGATGGTGGTGCTGCTGCTCGCGATTCCGATGGGGTATCTGTTCGACCTCGACCACACGCACACCTACACGTTCGCCAGCCACAACTACGAGCTGAGCGACAAGTTCCTGGTGAACGTGCCCGCCAGCATCCTCGGGGCGGTGACGTTTCCTGACTTCTCCGGCGTGTGGACGGCCACCGGGGCCAAGTGGATCCTGTTGTACGTCCTCATCGGCAGCCTGGAGTCGCTGCTGAGCGCCAAGGCCATCGACTTGCTCGACCCGCAGCGCCGCAAAACAGACTTCAACCGCGATCTGCTCGCCGTGGGCGTGGGCAACACGCTGGCGGCCTCGATCGGCGGGCTGCCCATGATCTCCGAAATCGTCCGCAGCAAGGCCAACATCGACAACGGCGCCCAAACGCGGTTCGCCAACATGTTCCACGGGCTGTTTCTGCTGGTCTTCGTGGCGCTGCTGCCCCAGCTCATCCATCGCATCCCCCTCGCGGCCCTCGCCGCCATGCTGGTCTACACCGGCTTCCGCCTGGCCCACCCCCGCGAGTTCGTGCACATGTATCACGTGGGCTGGGACCAGTTGGTGGTGTTTTGCGGCACGCTGCTGGGAGTGGTGGGCATCGACCTCTTGGTGGGGGTGATCATTGGCATCATTCTGACGTGCGTGCTGCACGTGCTCCGCGGCGTGTCGTTCGGGTCGTTCTTCCATCCGGGCCTGGAGATCGACGAGCCGGACGACTACAGCACCCGCGTCCGCGTGCAGAACGCCGCGGTGTTCTCCACGTGGCTGTCGCTGCGGAAGGCGCTGATGGCGATCGATCGCGAGCGGACGATTCTGCTGGACTTGTCGGCGGCGTCGCTGGTCGATTCCAGCACGCTCGAAAAGCTGCACGAGCTGCAGTCCGACTTCTTCCACGAAGGCCGCACGCTGATCGTGATCGGCCTGCGGGGCCACACGCCGATTTCGCACCATCCGCTCGCCACGCGCAAAAAGCCCGCCGACGAAACGAACGTATCCACCGCCGCGCCGGTGTGAGTCGCGTTTAGCCGCGACCCGCAGGGGAGCGCGCCGCGTCGATGGCGCCGACGCGCAGAGCGCTCCTCTCCAGGTCGCGGCTAAACGGCGTGGTGTGTGTTACACTGTCTCCACAACTTCGCGGAGGCAGTTCCATGTCCGGCCCGCACGCGCGCATTCCCGTCGACAACGACCGCGACCGCCTCCTGGCCGCGGTCCTCGACCGCCTGTGGGACCGCTATCGGCAGCGCGTGGAATATGTGCGGCGGTACGAAGAGGTCGTCGCCGCACACGGCGCGACCTTCGTCAACGACCACATGGCCTTCCGCACGCTGGCCTGCCAGTCGCCGCTCACAGGCATCGTGTCGGTGTCGCGGTACTTCGAGCCGCTGGGCTACGTGCCTGCCGGCTGCTATCAGTTCCCGGACAAGCACCTCTCGGCGATCCACTATCAGCACCCCAATGGTCAGTTTCCCAAGCTGTTCATCTCGGAACTGCGGACTTGGGAGCTCTCCGACGATGTGCGAACGATCGTCGCCAACGCACTCCGAGGCTGTCGCCAGACGCTCACCGACGACGGCGTGCAAGTGCTGTATCGGGCCGACCCATCGCGGCAGGAGGAACTCGCCGCCGCATTTGCCGAGCGCCTCGAAACGCTGCCGTGGGATCCGCCCTCGCGCGCCGACGTCGAAACCATCAATCGCGAGAGCCAGTACGCCGCGTGGGTGCTGGTGCATGGTTACAACGTGAACCACTTCACGGCGCTGATCAACTCGCACGGCGTGCCGGAGCTGGACGACATCGACAAAACCGTCGCCGCGCTGCAACAGGCCGGCGTGCCGATGAAGACCGAGATCGAAGGCGCCCCCGGCTCGAAGCTGCGGCAGACTGCCACCGAAGCGGTGACGATCGACGTGCCCGTGCGCGAGGGAACCATGCCGTGGAGCTACGCCTACTTCGAGCTCGCCGAGCGCGGCAACGTCAGCGACCCGGACACCGGCCGCGCGGCCCGCTTCGAGGGCTTCCTCGGCCCGCAAGCCACGCACCTGTTCGAAATGACCCGCAGAAGAAATCATTAGTCACGGATCAACACAGCCGAACACAGAAAAGTAAGGATGGATTTCTTCAATTCGATCCGTGTCTTTCTGTGTCGATCCGTGGCTCGCGGATTATTCTTCGCGAGCCTGTTTCGCTAATCCGATAGATGGAAATCGAATAGCCCACTTGGTCGACCGGCTTTTCGACGAGGAATCGACGCGCGATGTCGGGCTGCTGACGGTCCCAGAATCTGCCTTGATCGTCGTACATGTATGCTAGCCCGCCTCGCAGAATCTGAACGCTGATGGCGTAATAGCCCGGTTCCCACCGGACTGAACCGCTCGCCGCGTCCCCACTCGAGTGGGGCGACCGAAACGATATCCCACACTGCCGCGGATTGACCTGCCCGTGATAGGCGACGAACAACGGCGAGGCCTCCGGATGCGATTCCTGCCAACGCTTGAGTTCGAAGAGGTCCTGCCCCCAATCAATGTTGCAATCGATCAGATGAGCGGAACCATTCTGCGGTCCCCCGGCGAATTCGTTGAAATACCCCAGACTGTGCGGATAGACGCTTAGGCTGCTGACAATCAGCCAACCAGAGGCGATCCAAACGGGAAGTCGCCTTACGAACGGAGTCGACCGCGCGTGGAAAAGTTGTGCGCACCACACAAAAAGGAATGGCAGCGCCGGCACAATGTATCTTGAATAGCCTGGAGTTCCCGCGATGCACGCCATCGCCAAGAGCGACGCCGCCGGGACTAGCAAGGCGGTCGAGTCCTCTATTCGAAATACGTTCCCGCCATCACCGACGCGCAGCAATAATAATAGCCAAAACCCGATCGGCCACTTGACCAGTGCAATATAGAGGTACGCATACCAGCATCCGCCGGAGTGAAACCGCCCGCCGAGATACACCGGCATGTAGTTCTCGAAATCGAGCATCTGAAGGTCGAGGCCTTGGACTAAGGGGGCGGGAACGGGGACAGGAACCGCGGCCAGCCACGTCGGTCGGAAGCGGTTACCCGAAACGCGATTCACGGCCGAAGATTCCGGATTGCCCGTGAACGTTTTGCTCAGGAAATCGTAGTCTCCAAGGGGCCTGACCGAACCTTGAAACAGGTAACCTGCGTTCACGACAGCGAGCGCGAGAACCAGCGAGGCGGAGAGTTGGGCGAGCTCGCGTTGCCAGCGACGCTGGTGACTCTCACATGACAGCAAAAGGGACGCGATCCAGAGGAATGGGAGTACTGCCAGCAGCATCAACCACGTGGTTTTCGTGAGAATGGCGAGTCCGCACGCGAGACCAGCGAAAGCCGCATGAGGCCACGCCCAACCATCCAGCCAGCGCCACAACAGGAACCCGGCCAGCAGGCCTGTCGCGGCCGCCGGCACATCGGCGGTGATCAAGCTGCCGTGCGCCAGCATCTCGGGAAAGAAGCACCACAACGCCAGCGCCAACAGGCCCGCTGCCCGCCCGGACAGGGAACTGGTCCACCGATAACACACCACTGCGCCGAGGACGCTGAACGGAATGCACGACCAGCGGGCGAGCGTGAACATCAGGAAAACGCGCTCGCCGTTCTGCTCGATGAATTGACGGCCGAGCGAAAACTCCGGTCGCACGTCGGGGCGCGCCGCGAAATCCAGCCCATCAAGCCGAGGACTCATCCCTATTACTGGCAGGGCGGCAACGAGTCGGACCAACGGGGGATTGACCGAGTACAGGTCAAACCGCCCGGTCTTCCAATAGGAAATGCCGGCAACCAGGTGCGCCGGCTCGTCAATCGTCGGACTCTGGCATTGGGCGTTCCAGGCCAGCAGGGCGATGTGTCCAGACAGTAGCACGCCCACCAGCGACCAGGCCTGGAATGCGGCCGCCCGGCCAGAGGTCGCCGCTGCCATTTTTGCCCCCATCAGGGGTTGGTGGAACAGGTTTGGCAACATGTGAATCCGTCGGGGCCCGTGATATTCGTATTGCACTCCGATGCAGGCCGAAATTCTGCGTTTCCCCAGTCGTCACACAACGGCACGCCGGTGACCCTCCTCTCGGTGAGGTTGTTGGTGCCCACGCAGGCAAGGCCGCTGCTCGAGGGGTTACGCATCCACTCGTAGCACGGCGTCGTGGTTTCGCTCCTGTAAAAGAACTCATCGCTGCCCTGCTTCGCCTGCCAGCACTGGGATGCGTAACACGTGTTAACGCAGTCTGACGATCCGGGCTCGGGCATCCATACCATCGCGCAAAGGCAGGTCGCCAAGGCCAGCCAGAAGAAGGTCCTGGTCATGTCTGATTCTCCTGTCGAGCGTAGGAAGAAAGCCATTTGCCATCTCCAATGATGGCCTGATCCCCCGATCACCGTCGTCGTAGCGCAAGCGCGCTCGCGCCGGCTACGACCACCGCGGCGAGCAGCCAGCGCCATGAGAATGCGCCGCTGCCCGGCGGAAGCAGGGCGCGCCCCGATTCGGTGGCGGCGAAATCGGAATAGCGCGCGCCGCGCAACCGCTCCTCATCCAGAATGGGCCGCTTGCCCGACTCTCGGACCAAGTACAACGTTCGTGTTCCGCCCGAGCTGTCGAGGACTTCGGTTCCAGGGGGAAAGTCCACGCGAAACGCATCGTTGTCGACGGCGGGGTTGAGCTCATATTCGGTGGCGGCGAAGCGCGCCGTCCACTGCAGCACCAGCCTGCCCTCACTGTGGCAGTGCACGAGGTTCGTCCACTGTGTCGGAATCCAAACGCCAGAGGCATCGTGCTGGTATTCGATGTCGAGTTGCGCATAAGCCACCTCCAGGCTTTTCGGCCCCATTTCCAGACGCAATGCACAGAAGTCGCGTTGCGGATCCACCCACACGCGATACCGCTCCGTCGTGACGTCGATCTTTTCGATGATCGGACACTTGTGTCCCGCGATCGTGCCGAACTGACCGGTAAGTCGCCATCCCAGTACATCAGAGGGAATGAACCCGGGTTGGCGGCTGCGGAATGCGTGGAAAATCGGCCATACTTCCTGGTTGTGGGCCTCGGAATCGCTCCCGGCAACCATCTTTGCGGCCGGGCGGACGGTGCCCAAAGGATGCAGCCGGTCCGTACGCGCTTCGTAACCCAGCAAATAGACTTCGTGCTCGCCGTCGAAGATTGCCACGTACCGTTGTGCCGCGGCCTCGTCTGTCGTCAGCGCCCAGTTCTCACCGTTCCGCTCGTGTCGATACCGTAGACCGTCCAGCACGACTTCGTGCTCCCGCGTCAAAATCCGGTTCTTCTTGCGATGCATGGTTCGGGACTCTGTGAACTTGATACGCAGCGATTGCACGCGGCCCTGCCGGGCCTTCCAGGCGTCGAGGATCTGCTCAACGGAAACCTTCGCGTCTGGAACGCTCTGCGCCCACGCAACATCCGCGCCGAACAACATCCCCACCGCGATGAACAGCAAACCGCGTGCAAGGTTCATGGTTTGTTCTCGGGCGACATCGTGGAAATCCCGTTGTACCTCACCGGCACTGCCATCGTCACCGGTGCATCGACTGCTTCCACGTCAAAGTGAAACGGCAGCATGGCTGATTGGTCTCCCGACTTGGTAATCGGACACGCAATCCGCGCGACTGCGAGCCGCGATGGCTTGTTCTGTGACATCACCTCGACATCAAATCCCGATGGAACCTCGTCAATTGCGGTCGACCAGATCCGGCGGCCGGTGCGCGACTGGAACGTCACATCATGCACGACACGCGTCCCGACAGGCTGCCCGCCGAGGTTCACCACCCGCGGAACGGCCTCGACGTCGGGAACGATCTCGCCGCGGACTGGCAGAAGCAGCTCCTTCGATGCCACGTGAGAGGCATCATGCGCTTGGAGAATCAGCGGGATCTCAAAGCGGCCTATGGGGAGCGAGTGGTCCAGAAAGACTTCCAGATTTGTCAGACCGTCGCGGTTTGGCGGACTGGACAGCGAGAGTCGAGCCTTCGAAGTATCGCATGTCGCCGACCAGCCCAAATCCGCGCTTCGCATCTGCAGTGGAATTGAACACCGATAAACCTCCGGGTCGGTGTTTACAACCTCGCCCAGATCCAACTGCTTCCAGTCAACCCCAATCGGAGAGGCAATCACGCGGCCGCGCAGTACGGCAGTTCGTGGAGCGTCGTTGCCGCAATCGAAGGCCAATTCGACAGCAAAATCGCGCGGCGATTCGACGTTGGCGGCCGGAAGCAGATTCAGCCTGAGCTGCAGTTCGCAGGAAGAACCGGGTTGTACCGTTGCCGAACGCGGCTCAACGGAGGTGCACGCACAGCCGCTCTGCACGTCGCGCACTTCGAGCGGTTGCACGGTTGGGTTGCGCAGGGTCACGTGCCAGCGAAATGCCGGTTGGGCCCAGGCTTCACCGAAGTCGAGCTCGGCTGGATCGATCCATTCCGCCGACAACGGCTCGCGAAGAGAGACCGCACGGCTGGGGTTATCCGTGCGTCGTTCCGCCTTGGACAAGGCGAGGAGTCCCATGACGACCCCTATGCCCACCAGGCAGACTGTTACGAGACGCAACATGGCGGCCTCTGAGTGAAACTTAAAGCGCTTCCCGCGGCCCTCCATCGCTGCGGTGACCGAGCGATCGATGCACATCCCGGTCAATTGAATAGGCAACGAAATGCACCGCTCCGTCGCACATCACAAAGTGGCAGCCGCCGGCATGGGCGCTCCCGAATCGCCGGTGAGTGTCGGCCGTACTGTCGCGGAGCGGCGGGTCGATCGTCCAGCGGTTGATATCCAGATCGACGCCGCTGTACAGGCTTTGGTCGTGTCCCAGATCGGCGCTCGATTCGTAAGAGTCCGTCCGAACGTACTTTTCACCGGCCAGATAGGTCTGCGACAGTCCGTCCCGAACATCGGCGGCGCGCACCTCACTGCGGAGGAAACTGATCCCGCTGGCCTTCTTCACATCGGTCCAAACGTACCTTGGGTTGTCTCCTTCGGCCACCGTTGCCGGCCCTTGCCGCGTGTCCGTGATGTAGTCTCCCTCGTTGATCGCGTAGTCGGTCTTGACGACAAACGGCGTCCAGGTGGCATTCCGCGGATATTCGGGCCGCGCCAACTGCAGCGGCGCCCCGGGCCGGCTCGGGCATTTGAAGACGGGCAATGGGGACGCCAACAAGACCGAGAGGGCGTCTTCTTTTTCAATTCCCGTCAACCCGCCGCCAATGGTTGCAATTGCCGTGGCATCCATTTGCGGCAAAAGCTGGTAAATCCAACCTCCGGGCTGGCGCGGGCCATAGCCGCGGTCCGGGTCTCCGACCCACAGATATCCCCAGCCATTCGAGGGGAAATGCCGATGCGTTGCCTCGTGGCTCATCACCGCAATGCCGACTTGCTTGAGGTTGTTGCGGCACTGCACGCGCCGCGCCGTCTCGCGCGCGGATTGAATAGCAGGAACAATCAGCGCCACGAGCAGCGCGATGACACCAACGGCGACCAGCACTTCGAGCAGTGTGATCCCGGTGCGTTCGACCTGCCGCGTTTCAACGTCACTCAGAGGACGGAAACCGCCGCGACGCATGGCCAAGCTCCGGAACGAAGAGCTTTACCAGAAGGTAGAATATCCCGCACGAACCGAGAGGTATACCACATTTTGTGTGTGTGTGTGTGTGTCTTGTCAAGGCAATTGGCGAAGTGCCGCGCGGTTTTCGGATTACTGGGGTGAACACCTCCGAGGATGACGTCACGCTCACACTCGGCGACGAAAAAGGCGAACGCCACGCGATCCCGAAGGCCGACATCGACGACCGCACCACCCAGCGCCGCAGCACGATGCCCGACGGCCTGGAGAAACGCATATCCGACCGCGAATTCCTCGATCTGTTGACGTTCCTGTCGCAAGAACCATAACGTTTAGCCGCGACCCGGAGGGGAGCGCTTAGCGTCGATGCCTCCGAAATACAGAGCGCTCCCCTCCGGGTCGCGGCTAAACGGGATTGATTTCGGCGATCGCCCTGCCATGAAGATATCCTGCCCCGCCTGCGATGCCAGTCTGAACGCGCCCGACCGGCTGGTGGGCAAGCGCGTGAAGTGCCCCCATTGTGGCGAGGCGGTGCTGGTGGAAGACTCGGAAGCCGCCGAGGAGCTGGACGAATTTCTGGAGGAGGAAGACGCCGAGGAGCTGCCGCCGCGGCGGTCCGCTTCCACCCCGCAAACCTGCCCGATGTGCGGCGCGCAGAACAAGGCCACTTCCGAAACCTGCGGGAATTGCGGCGAAGAGTTGCGCGGCAGCGACGACGTGGTGATCGGCGAGGGGATCTGGCGCGACGGCAAGCAGCTCGTGATGCGCAAGTCGGCGGAGCTGCCCTACCGCTGCGTGAAGACCAACCTTCCGGCCGACGGGTGGCTGCGGCGGAAGCTGCACTGGCATCATCCCGCGGTGTACGTGTCGCTGCTGGCCGGGCTGTTGATCTATGTCATCCTGGCGCTGTGCCTGCAGAAGAAGGCAGACATCCGCATCGGCCTGTGCGCGGCAGCGCTCAAGCGACGGCGGTGGGCGATGGCGATCGGCTGGCTCTCCGCGCTCACCGGCATTGGTCTGTGCATTGTGGGTTGCGCCGGCCTCGACACACCCGGCAACGACGTAATGGGCTGGCTGGTGCTGGTCGGATTGATCGTGGGCTTCGCGGGGGCCATCACCGGCCTGGCGATGTCCAGCATGGTTTCGCCGGCGAAGATCACCGACGAGTTCGTGTGGCTGAAGGGGGTGCACGCCGACTTCCTGGACTCGTTCCCCGACTGGCCGGGGGACGAGGAAATGTTGCCCAAGCGCAAACGCCGGCGGTAACTGTTAAAGCCCGGCTTTTCCCGCAGCCGGGCTCTTGCCTGCAATCGAGAAGCCCGGCATCCAGAGCAGATACCAGATACCGGGCTTCTTACAACCGAACTTCCGGCATTTTGGCGTGTCGGCTAGAATTGGCGGCATGGGGCAAGGACGCCCCGTGGACTGCGAGCATGATGCCGCCGATTTACCGTTTTCCGCAGGATCTCCGCGAGCTCGCAGGCCGCGCGCCGGAGACTTCCCTCGCCGCCGACCGCCGGCCGCTCACCAACCCTATCTTACCCATGCGCAACGAATCCGAAGTCCCCATGTCCGACTCGCCGTTTTCGATTCCGGTCGCCGACCGGATCAAACGGCTGCCCCCGTATCTTTTTGGCCGCATCAACAAGCTCAAGTATCAGAAGCGGCAGGCGGGGATCGACGTCATCGACCTCGGCATGGGGAACCCCACCGATCCGCCCGATCCGCTCATCATCGACAAGATGAAAGAGGCCCTCGAAGACGCCAAGAACCATCGGTACTCCGTCGCCAACGGCATCGCCAACCTGCGGAAGGAAGTCTCGGCCCGCTATTTCCGCAAGTACGGCGTGCGGCTGAATCCTGAAAACGAGGTCATTGCCTGCCTTGGCTCGAAGGAAGGCTTCAGCCACATGTGCCTGGCGCTGATGGGCCCCGGCGACACCGCCATCGCCCCCGCGCCCACGTTCCCCATCCACTCGTACTCGGTGATGCTCGCCTCCGGCAACGTGATCGCCCTCGATGTCCGCGAGCCGGACAAGTTCCTTGGAAACGTGGCTTACACCTGCGAGCACCTGTATCCCAAGCCGAAGCTGGTCATTGTCAACTTCCCGCACAACCCGTCGGGCACGTGCATCGAGCAGGATTTCTTTGACGAGCTGGTGGTGCTCGCGAAGAAGTACAAGTTCCTGGTGATCAGCGACTTCGCTTATGCCGACATCTGCTACGACGGCTACGTGGCCCCCAGCTTCCTGGCCAGTGCCGGCGCGATCGACGTCGGCGTCGAGCTGACCACCATGAGCAAGGGCTACAGCATGGCCGGCTGGCGGATCGGCTTCTGCTCCGGCCACCGCGAAATGATCCGCGCACTGGCCACCATCAAGGGCTATTACGACTACGGCATCTTCCAAGCCACGCAGATTGCGGCGATCGTCGCCATGCGGCACTGCGAATCGGCCGTGGAAGCCATCGCTGCCGAGTACCAGGAGCGCCGCGACGTGCTGGTCGACGGCCTGAACCGCATCGGCTGGGACGTGGAGAAACCGAAGGCCGGCATGTTCGTGTGGGCGAAGATCCCCGAACCGTGGGCGCAGATGGGCTCGATCGACTTCTCGATGAAGCTGATGGAGGAGGCCGGCATTGCCGTCAGCCCCGGTCGCGGCTTCGGCGAAGAGGGGGAGGGTTTTCTCCGTCTCGCCATCGTCGAAAACTCGCAGCGCTTAAGGCAAGCCGTGCGGGCGATCGGCAAGTGCCTGAAGGTCGAAGCCGCCCCGGCGGCGTAGCGCTCTGAACGATTCGCGAGCCTGCCCATGACGACGTCGGCGAGCGGCATCGAGGTCGTACTGATTGCCGGCGTGGGCACCATGGGTCAATACATTGCCGCTCATTGCGTTCATCGCGGCTTTGAAGTCCGGCTTTTCGACACTAACCCGGACGCCCTCGCCACCGCCGCGGAAGCAAAAACCCTCGTCAGCCAGCCATACGGCCACGGCGCGGAGTGGATCGAACGCCGGCAGGAGATTCTGTGCAGGCTCGTCGTGCAGACCGACTTGGCGACTGCGGCGGCCGGCGTCGACCTGGTCATCGAGTGTGTACCCGAGCGGTTGGGCCTGAAGAAGGACTTTTTCCGGACGATCAGCCGCCTTTGCCCCTCTCCGGTCATTCTCGCCAGCAACTCGTCGATCCTGCTTCCCAGTCAACTGGCCGACGCGGTTGAGGATCCAGCGCGGTTCGCCGCATTGCATTTCCTGATTAATGTGCCGATCGTCGAGGTGATGGGGCATCCGCGTACCGATCCCGACGTAATTCGCCGCCTGGAACGGTTCGGGCGAAAAATCGAGCATCTCCCCATCACGCTGAGACAGGAGAATTCCGGCCACGTGATGAACTCGCTTTTGGCGCCGCTCATTCATTCGGCGATCTCGCTGGCGGCCAATGGACTGGCCAGCGTGGAGGACATCGATCGGGTCTGGATGATCGGCATGAAGGCGCCGTTCGGGCCGTTTGGCATCCTGGATGCGATTGGTCTGCAGACCGTCCTGGAGATCACCCAACTGAATGCAACGCTTCGCGGCGACCCCCAACTGAAAAGAAACGTCGAGTTCCTGACGCAGTATGTCCGCGAAGGCCGGCTGGGAATCAAAACGAAGGGCGCCTTTTACCAATACCCGAATCCTGCATATCTGCACCCGGACTTTCTCAAGTTCGATCCCCTTCCTGGACCGCAGCCGAACCGCGGATCGGCTTCTTGCGCGAGCCATCGGCCACTGGCCTTGTTGCAGCCCCGAACGGCCGAAGGGCCTGCGGCGTTCATCTTCCGGCTAGATCCGCAGCTTGACGGTTTCTGGCGCGACCACGTCGTCAAGGAGACGCCGCTGCTGCCCGCCGCCGCGGTGATCGAAATGGCCGCCGAAGCCGTCTCTGTGAACCGGGCGGCCCTGGCGATCTGCTTCAAAAATGTGGCGTTCGTGAACGGCGTGCGCTCGTTCAACGCGCAGCCGCAGACGTTGTTCATCGAGTTCGACGGCGATCGCTTCGCGTTGTTCCAGGAGTTCCACAACCAGGCCGGAAAGCTCGTGGATCCCCGCCGTCTGTGCGTGTCTGGACAGATTGCCGCGCCCGAGACAATGCCGGCCGGCCCCGCTGCCTGGCCGGACGGAGCTGCCGCGCGCGTCGCCTACGCCGACGCCGGGCCGCTCCACTTCGGTCCGACCATGCGCGGGCTGCGAACGATCGTTCTCGGCGATCGCGAAGGATGGGGGGAGATTGTCGCCGAACCAATGGCGTCCCTCTGCCCCGATCGGGCCAGCCGCGAGTTCGTGCACTCCATTCCCCTCATCGACGCGGCCCTGGTCTGCTGCAACCTGTTCACTGAGCACGCGCTCGACGGCGCCTGGCAGATTCCGGTCGCCGCGGACCGCGTGCAGCTCGGCCGCGCGCCGCACGACGGCGAAACGTGTCGCGTCTGGTTCCGGGCCGTCCGGCTCTCGGTTCGCGAACCGGAGACCGAGTACGTCCTCAGCGTGTTCGGGGCCGACGGTGCATGCCTGCTTCACCTGAGCGGCTACCGTTGCCGCGTGATGCGGACGGAACAGCGGAGCGGCCTGCGCTTGGACTTCCTTTCCCACGGTGCCGCCACGAAGCGAGCGGCTTCCCATGTTGCCGATCTCTTCCGGCTGGAGCTGAAGGAGGCGCCGCGGACGTCGCCGCCGGGCAAGGGCTGGTCACGCGCCACGCGCAGGGCGTTCATCCTCGGTGATAATGCCGACGCCGCCGCGCTGCAACGGGCTTTAGCCGAGCGCGACGCGGCCGCCACGCTGCTGCCGACGCGCGGTCCGCTGGCGGAAACGCTGGCCGCCATCGACGCGGCGTGGACGCAGGAGCCCGTGCTGACCATGTTCATTGTCACGGGCCGCGACGCCGACGCCGCGCACGCCCTGGACGATCCTGCCGGTTGGCGCTCGCGGCGCGAACGCGGCATCGAGCGGCCGTACTTCGTGTGCCAGCGCTGGATCCAGTTGTTGAAGGAGTCGGCCGTCGCAGGGCCGTTCGCGTTGATCGGCGTCACTGCGCTCGGGGGCGATTTCGGATTCGCCTCGCGTGCGGCGGCCGTTGAAGGAGGCGCCGTAGCGGGCTTGCTCAAGGCGGTTCAGGTGGAATCGAAGGGCAAAGTGCTCGTCAAAGTGATCGATGCTGATCCGGAAACAGACAGCAACACGCTGGCGCACTTCGTGCTCGAGGAACTGGCGGTGGCGGATGCGGAAACGGAAATCGCCGTTCGCGCAGGACGGCGTTGGGTGCCGCGGGCGCGGCGGTTTCACCCCTCGTCGTATCCGCAGCGAACGTTTCCCGCGGATGGTGTGTGCCTGGTCACCGGCGGCGCCCGCGGCGTCACCGCCATTGCGGCATTCGATTTGGCACGCCGACACCGCTTGCGGATGCAGTTGATCGGCAGCAGCCCATACCGCCCCGTCCCGGACGAGTGGCTGAATCTGGATGCTGCCGCGCTGCAGCAGGCACTCGAGAGGGAAGCATCCTGCGCCGGCGCCGATCGGGCGCGCGCCGCAGCCGATTTGTCGAAGCGGCTGGAAATCCACCGCACGCTCTGGAAGTATCGGCAGGCCGGATTGCACGCCGAGTACCATGCCGCCGATGTGGCGGACCCCAGCGCTCTGAAGCGGGTGCTGGAGCAGATTCGCGCTGTGCACGGACCCATCGCCGGCCTGATCCACGGCGCCGGCGTGACGCACGGCGGCCCACTGGCGCGCCAGTGGGCCGCCAACGTGCGGCGCGGCTTCGACGTCAAGCTCGACTCGCTGGTGCACTTGCTGTGGCTCACGCGCGACGATCCACTCCAATTCATTGCAGGCTTCGGGTCCACCAGCGGCCGCTTCGGCGCGTACTGCAATGCCGACTATTCAGCAGCCAACGAGGCGCTGTGCAAGATCGTCACTGCCGCCAAATGCTGGCACCCCCGGGCGGCCACGCTATCGTTCCACTGGACGGCGTGGGACGACGCCGGAATGTGCCTCGAACCCGCGTCCCGGCTCGCCCTGTCGCTGATGAAGGTCCGCCTGATGCCGGCCGACGAAGGCGCTCGCCATTTCTGCGAGGCGCTGGAAGCCGCGGCCGATGTGAATGAACTCCTCGTGACCGATCACCCCAACGGCGTGCACTCCACACATCCGTTGCTGGCGGAGGTGGACCGATTGCGTTAAACCCGGCAGATCCTCGTGAGGACCAGTTGAGTTCGGCCGTTCCCGCTCCGACCGAATCCCACGGGCGAGAAGAGCAGCCACACGAGCAACGCTCGGACAGGACTCCCGTGCACACCATCGAACTCGTCGATTTGAACCAACACCACGACGCCGCGCTGTTGCGGCGCGTCTACGACGAACTCTACTGTCCGACGTTCATCGACCCCGACGAGCAGGAAACCTTGGAGCAGTACCGCAGTCGATTGTTCGACCCGTTGCTGCCGCCTCCGCAACCGGTGACGCATTTTGTGGTCGCGGGTCGGAATCTGAAGCGCGGGCGCGAGGCGGAGCTGCTGGGGTTCATCATCTTCGAGTCGTATCGCGAAAGCGTGTGCGGGTTGATGACCTACCTGGTGACTGTGCCTGCGGCGCGCGGGCAGGGGCTGGGCAAGCGTCTGGTCGCGGAGGCACAAACGGCCTTGCGGCGCGACATGGAGGCCTGGCATGGACGCCCGGATGGCTTGCGGGCCATCTTCGCCGAAGTGCACGATCCCGGGCGCGTCGTGGCCGATCGCGACGTCATCAATCCTTCCGTGCGGCTGGAGATCATGCGCCGACTGGGCGCTGCACAGGTCCCGATCCACTACGTCCAGCCGGAGCTTTACCCCGGCGGGCAGCGGTCGCGACAGCTTCTTCTGACAGCGTTTCCGTTGCAGGGAACGGTGCCGCCCCAAGTGCTATCGGCGATGGTCGTGACGGCATTCCTGCACGAGTTCTATCGCGCGCTGGGGGTGGCTCACCCGGAGTCCGATGCCGACTTTCGCGCGATGCAAGTGGAGCTCGATCGTGCAAAACATGAGTCGCCTGCCGCGTCGGCACCTCCGTTGCCGTGCGTGCGGATCGTGGATTAGCGCAAAGACGCTTCTGGGAAGCGCCGCGAGACGATATGGTCGACGCCGTCCATCTTGCGGGGGACGAAGAGCATGACCGCGAAACCCGTGCGACCGGTATTCGAGTTCCGCGAATACGGCATCGCGATCCACTTCGTTCTGGAGCTGGAGGACCGCCATCAGATGGGCCGGCGGGTCGACCCGGAGCGCGAGCTTCGGTCGGGGCCGAACTTCGAGTCGCTGGAGCGCGACCTGCTCTCTTCGGTGAATCGCGAGTTGCGATTGGCAGACGACGGCGCCGCGTCGGCGGTGCGGACTCTACGACTGTTCGGAAGCCGTTCTCTGGAGCCGCCAGCGGGATGGGAGCAACTCGAAGTGCGCTATCCGGCCCGGCTCGAATACATGGCGGAAGGGAAGGACCGTCCGGTGTTTCCGCCGCAAGACGACGAATTCTTCGGCGAGTGGCGCCCGGAGGAATTGACGGAAAACGAGCGCCGCCGCGCGTTCCGTTTTCTGCCGAGCCTGACCGAATTCCGCAGCGGTGCGGTCGTGCTGCACCTCGTCCTGGCGCCCATTGAAGATGACCCGGCGAGCGTCGTCAACGAATGGGACCTGGTGGTCTTGTCGAAGCTCTGGCAGGGTGGCGAAGGGGTTGGCCCGGCGGATGGCGACAAAAGCCTTTTGCAGCAGGTGAAGTTCGCGCCGCGCGGCAGAGGCGGCGGCGCCGGATGGACCATCGTCCAACTGGCACAAGAGACACTGCAGCGCGAGCAGGGCTCCGACGCGTCACGCTCCTATTGGGACCGCAAAGTGGCGGACCGACTGTTCTTCGAGCCCAAGGCGGGAACGCTGGAGCTGACCTACACGGACGCGGTTCATACGCCCGGAAAGATCTACTCCGCGCTTCAAGGACTTGCCTCTGGAACCGGAACACACCTCATTGACGCTGAAGTGATGGCCGTCGAAGGCATCCTCTGCGGCTTGTTGGATTACTTTGACATCGGCGCCGACGAACTGGAGGACGTGTTCGCCGATCCGATCATGGCCGACGACGGCACGTTCCTGGACATTCACAAGGGGACGATGCTGATGCTCGCCGGCGACATCCGCCGCATTGACCCGGTGATGGGCAAGCCGCTGGGCGTCAACCCGTACCTCCTGCTACCGCAATCCGTGCTGCTGCACAACGAGTACTGGCTGCGGCGGGCCAACCTGCGGGCCAGCGAGGTCGCCGGCTGCCGGCACATTCGCGAAGTGCAGCAAGCGGAACTCGACATCCGCGCAGCCTTGCAGCAGCATCGGCTGCCGAACATCTTCCACTATCGCACCGAACGGATGTGGTACGACGATGGCCATCAGGCCCGCGGCATCAACGATCTCGCACGCGTGGTCGAGCAGCAACTGCAGAACATCAACGGCCACCTCGACGAGCTGCGCGCCACACACGAGCAAGACAACGCGCTCGTGTTCGGCCTGCTGGGCGTGGGCATCGCAGCCCTGCAGGTGCTCGGCGCATGGGAGACGCTGGAGAACTTGTGGCGGCAGTCGCAGTGGGATTGGCTGGGCGTGATCGGCATCAGTGTCGGGCTGGTCGTGGGCTACATGTTCTGGCGGCGGTTTCGCAAGTGACCACGGACGATCCCGGGAAGTCTTATGTTGCGACGAATCGTTGATGCGCTCCTCGGACGACGCCACAAATCGCCTCAATACACGCGCCGCGAGTTGCTCGCGTTGGGCGCTGCCGCGGGGGCTGGACTGTTGTCGTCGACGTGCCACGCCGCGGGAAAGGCGACGGGACAAAAGCGTGTGCTCGTCGTCGGCGCCGGATTCGCCGGCCTGGCATGCGCCTACGAGCTGCACGCCGCGGGTTACGACGTGCACGTGCTCGAAGCCCGATCGCGCGTCGGCGGCCGCGTGCTGACGATCCGCAATGTCGCCGGCGGAAAGACGGCGGAAGGAGGCGGCGAACTGCTCGGCTCCAATCATCCTCTGGTGCTGGCCTATGCCGAACGCTTCGGCCTGGAATTTCTGGAGGTGACCCAGGATCCGCCCGACGTTCGCGAGCCGGTGCTGATCGATGGCATTCCACTGTCCGAGGCGGCGTTGCAGCAGACCAATCGAGAAATCGACGAGGCGTGCGCGGCGATGACCGACGACGCACGCCCCGTTGATCCCGACGAGCCGTGGAACTCGCACAACGCCGCTGCGCTGGACCGGCGGAATACGGCCGATTGGATCGCCGGACTGCCTGTGTCGCCCCTGACGAAGCGGCTGCTCGCGGTTTCGTTTTCCGGCGACAACAGCGTGCCCGTCCGTCGGCAAAGCTACCTGGGCAACCTGGCGCAAGTCCGCGGCGGGGGGTTGGAACGGTATTGGGACGAGACTGAGGTCTACCGTTGTCGGGGAGGCAATCAGCAGTTCGCCCAGAAGCTGGCCGCGGCGTTGGGGGACCGCGTGCGGTTGAATTGCCCGATCGTGCGGATCGACGTCTGCGACCGTGGCGCCAGCGCGATCGATGGGGGTGGGCGATGCTGGTCGGCAGACGATCTCGTGCTGACGGCACCGCCCTCGGTGTGGTCGAAGATCGTCTTCTGCCCGAACTTGCCCGCCGAGTTGCAACCGCAGATGGGCACTGCCGTCAAATACCTGGCCGTCGTCAACGAACGCTTCTGGGAAGCGCAAGGCGTGTCGGCCAGTTCGATGAGCGACGGCCAAATGACCTACACCTGGCATGCCACCGACGGACAATCGACGGCGAGCGGCGATGCGGCGGTCCTGACGGCCTTCTCCGGCGCGGAAGCCGCCCTCCAATGTCGCAACAGTCGTTCGTCCCGCGACCTCGAACAGCAATACGGCGGGCGCTTCACGGCGATTTATCCGGACTTCCGCCGACACTTTCAGAGTGGGGCATTCTACGATTGGGTGGGAGATCCCTGGACGCAGGCGGGCTACTCGTTTCCCGCACCGGGCCAGGTGACGACGCAAGGCCCCCTACTGCACCGCGGCCTGGGCCGGCTGCACTTTGCCGGCGAACACACCTGCTACAAGTTCGTGGGATACATGGAAGGTGGTTTGAACTCCGGCGCCGCGCTAGCGCAGCGGTTGGCCCGGCGAGACGGTGTGATCGCTTAACGCGGCCACCGCGAACGCGCACGCAGCATCGGCAACCGACAGTCCCAACCGCTGCGCGAGCGAAATTCGCGGAACGTGCGCCATCCCCGGCAGTCCATCCAACACGCGCTGCGCCAGGAACTCTCCGGAACCGGAGAGGATTACCGCTTGAGGCGGCTCAGCGAACCGTGCGATTACGGTTTCCATGCGCTGCGCGATCTGTCGTTGTTGGATTGCCGCCCATTGGCGGGCGAGGCCGCACGCATCGTCGAGCGGCAGTTCGTTGCGATCACAGCACACCATGCGGGCCATGCGGTCGTGGGCGGCGGCGATCGTGGCGGGCTGGCCGTTCGCGGTGTGTACGTCATTTTCATCCGGGGAGATGTCGCCCGTCAGCAGGTACACATCGAGCGAGGTGGCGAACAGCTCGGCGGCGACCGGTGTCGTGATGCCGCGCCATTCCACCGTCGGCGACAACGCACACAGCGGCGTGCGGCGGACGCCGGTGTAGATCAGCTCGCCCGCCTGCAACCGTGCAACGTCGGTGAGGCCGCACGAACCGGGGCGGCCGGCAACGATGGGAATGATGTCGGTGGTGGTGGAGCCGATGTCGATCAGGAGAGTGGAGTGAGTGGTGAGTGGTGAGTGGTGAGGATCCAACAGGAGCACACGGTCGGCGTCCCGTGGGTCTGCGGGATCACGCACGAGTGTCCCGGACACTCGGAAGTGTCCGGGACACTGGCCTACCCAGGTCGCCAGCGCGTGCCAGTTGGCCGCGGCGACGGACATCGGAGTTAAGCGGGCTGCATCTGCAGAAACAAACGCTCCGGCGGTCGACCACACTGCAACCGGGCGATGACCGGCGGCGTGCACCGCCGCCGACAGAATGCGGTCCACGCCTTCCGCCTTGGTGGCGAAGCAGTCGGCCAGCTCCCCGGTCACCGTGACGGCGATGGCACCCGTCTCATCCGCAATGGGATCCAGCAGCGCCTTGAGCGCGGCAGCCAGCTCATTCGGCCTTCGCCACAACTCGAACGGCACGGACCACGCGCGGCCGTCCGCTGTCGCCTGCTTCAGATTCGCCCCGCCAATGTCCCAGCCGACCGTCGTCATGCCGCGGAATGTAGCCCACCCGTGAGTATTGAAGCCACCGTACACCTCTCCGTGTGCGGAGTCTTCGGCACACGGCGTGTGCCTGCGCCATTACTTCACCAGATAATTCTTCCCGCGTAGCTGGATCAGCAGCTCTTCGTCCGCCTGCTGGAGCGCGAGGATCTGGTTCTCGCTGGCATTGTTGGCGCGAACCAGGTCGAAGTAGGCGTCCGAATACCGCTCGACGACAGTGATCTGGCCCTTGTGCTTTTCGGGATCGAGCTCCGCGGTTTCCGAGGTGACCACCAGCTTCTTGCCGGGGGCAGACTCGACATTCTGGCGGACGTAGTATGCCTTGTTGCCGGAGTAACGGACGCCGCGGGCGAGCTGTTCTTTGTCGCTGTCGATTTCGAGGAGGGTGACGCCGCCGAAGGCACCGGCGCCGCTCGCCGCCGGTGCATTGGGGGCGGTCTGCAGGCCGAGCTTCGTGGCGCGTTGTACCACACCCGATCGTCCTTCGGCTTCGCTCAGGCGGTCTACGCCGTCCGCCGCACGGCGATACCGATCCAACCCCGCCAGCTCCCGCGGCCGGGCCGTTTCATCCGCAAGGAACGACGTGTACGGCGTGAGGATGCCGTGCTTCGTGGACAGGTCGACCAGCTCCTTCACCAACTCGTCGTTCTTGCCGTGCAAATCGATCTGGTCGATGATCTCGCCGATGCGTCGCGTGGCCCACAGCTTCTCGACGAACGCATACGAGGCGTCGCCGCTTTTCGCGGTGAACTCGCTGGGGAAGTCGAACCGCTGGTTGGCGCTGCCAATGCGGCCTTCAATCACCACCTTCGCCGCGCCCGATTTCTGGTACCGCCCCACGAGCAACAGTTGCTCTCCCTCGAAGAGGTCCACCACTTGCTTCGGGTACACGCGGTTGGTGGCGGTCCCCTCTTCGGGACGGGTCGGGCTGTCAAACTCGAACTTGACGGAAACGTCGGTCATCACCGGCGAGCCGATGCGGTTGTAAACCTTCGCGACGTGGGCTTCGATGTCTTCATCGGGCCGCACGTACTCGCTCAAGCCGAAGTTCTCGCGGGCGATGCGGTCCAAGAGCCGGCTGTTCACGTCGTAGCCCACACCGAACGGCAGCACGCGGGCCCGCACCGAGTTGCTGGCCTTCCCCGCGGCGACGATCTTCGACTCATTCTTTTCGCCGATGGTGGGCAAACCGTCGGTGAGGAAGATCACGTAATTCGGCCGCGATGAATCCTTGAGCTGCGCAAGTGCCGTCGTGAGCGAGTCGTGAATGTTCGTCCCGCCGCCGGCGTACAGACCTTCCACATAGCCGACTGCGGCCTTGCGGGTTTCGTCGGTGTACTTTTCCAACTCGGGCCGGAACGACTCCACCGCGCCGTCGTACGCGACGATGTTGAACAGATCCCCTTCGCGCAGGTTATTGAGCACGTGCTTGAGGGCCGCTTTCGCCTGCTCGATCTTCTTGCCCGACATGCTGCCCGACTTGTCGACCACGAACATCACGGTCTTCTTGGGCCGCTCGGCATCCACGGCGATCACCGGCGGACTGGCGAGCATCACGAAATAACCGTCGTCGCGCTCGCTGGGCCGGTACGTCAACACCCGCGCGGCGAGGCCGGCATTGCCGACATCGTACATCAGGCGAAAGTCGCTGCCGGGGATTTCGTTGGAGCGCGTCCACTTCACGATCGCCCGTTTGGCATCGGGCCGTTGAATCTCGATGGGATGCGTGGGGCTGTAGACGTTCTTGATCTCCACGCCGCTTTCGATGGAGACCTGCACATCCACCTTCTCCACCGGCTTGGCGGAATACTTGGCAGTGCTCAGCGGGAACAGGAAATCGGTGAGGCCGTGGTCCTTGCGCAGCAGTTGGTTGTAATTCAGAGTGACCTTCCGCTCGGCATTGGGAGGCACGGGGAACACGCTGGTCTGGAACATGCCGTTCCCCATCCACTCCAGCAGCGCCGGGTCGCGGTTCGTGCGAACGATGGCCTCGTATCGTGCCCGCGCTTCCTTCGCCGGCAGCAACTGGGCCGGGTATTCCTTGCCGTCGATCAGCAGCGTGAGCTGGTCGACCGCCCCGTCATACGGCAGCGGGAACAGGAACTGCACCTCCATCTGCACGTTGCCGGTGTTCACGAACGTCTGCGACACCTGCACGCGCGCCGCCTGGTCCAGCAGCTTCGCCTGAACCGACAGCTCTTTGATGGCGTAGGTCGCCGAGGGAATCGGGTGCGGGATGGGAATCGGCCGAGGCAGCGGCATCGGCCGGTCCACCACAATGAGCAGCCCCTGGGCCGACGCCGCAGTCGCCACAGACAACACCCACGCCGCTGTCAGTAAAGAGATGCACCGTCGCATGGTTGGGCCTTTCCTGCAGGGCGTGAACGTTCCTCATTGACTTGGCAGACGCAGAGCCGCGGCTTACACCAACGGTGCTGCTCCTCTTCCATTCTGGCAGAGACGTCCAGAACCGGGAGAAAGTTCCCCAAGGCGAGCGTCGAGGCGTGATCCCGACGTGTCTTTTCCCCGCGAGGACACGTCGGGTTCACGCCTCGACGCTCGCCAACTGCACAATCTGGGCAGACAGGGGGGACGTTTCCAGGATGGCGACCGACGGCCGACCGTACGACCAGCCGCTCGTTTCGCCAGGGTTGATGTACAGCCGACCCCGTTCGTCCCGGCTGATCTCCGCCCGGTGCGTGTGCGCAAAGATGCACACGTCGAACTCCCCCTCGCACTCCCGCACCGTCCGCAGCATGTGCGTCACCACAATGCGGCAGCCGTCCGGCGTGCGGAACCCGAACGGCGGCTCCCCAATCTCCCCCAGAATCTTGAACCCCGCCGCCACGCCAATCTTGTTCCCCTCGTTGTCCCCAAAGCTCGCCAGCACGCGACACTTCAGCTCCCGCAACGGCGGCACCGCAAACGACGACACCAGGTCCCCCGCGAACACCACGAGATCGCACTCCGCCGCGTTGAACACCCGCACCGCGGCGCGGATGTGATCGAGATGATCGTGAGAGTCGGCAAAGATTCCGAGGCGCATGCCCCCAGTTTAGCCGCGCCCCGAAGGCTTTGCGCCGGGGATCGCGCCGGACGCCTTCGGGACACCGCGATGACGATCGTTTTTTCTTGCTGAACCAGTGCTGGCCAGGTGATCACAGCGGAAACGGGTGCAGGATTCTGAGGACCCATCAGATGCCGCAACAAATGACTCGATTGAAATAATCAAGCCTGTCGCTGGTTCCGAGTTTGGAGGACGAGTTGCAACGGTATTTCTATGGAGCCGCTGTGGACGAGGAGGTATTGTCGAAAGTCGTGTTCTGGTGAAGCAAGGAGAAAGGCGGCGTATCCTGCTGTTGGAAGTTTTCTTCAGCCGCCCACGTTGGGCAAAAAGGATACGCCACCATGCGACACGCAACGACGATCCGGTGCACGTACTGTGGGGCGTGGTGGTGTTGACCGTGGCGCTGCGGCATTCGTCCACGGAGGCCTGTCTGGCGGAATTGAAGCGGAACGAACCGCTCCGGCGGCTGATCGGCATCGAGTCGGAAGACCAGGTGCCATCGAAGTGGAACCTGTCGCGGTTCGAAGAGACGCTGGGGGAAGAGCCGCATCGCTCGCACCTGAAGCGCGTCTTTCAGGCGCTGGTTCAACGGCTGGGCGCGGCGGTGCCGGACCTGGGGCAGGACACGGCCGGGGACGCCACGCATCTGTCGGCCAAGCGCTCGCGCTCGAAGCAGGCCGCGACGGCCGCTCGAATATCGTCTACGACGAACTCGGCACGGTGCA
>Ga0073934_10003096_pt1 | contig 31776 bp, 33 predicted proteins | sample LarsenN4metaG_FD_76834 | JGI IMG/M metagenome (GOLD analysis project Ga0073934, IMG submission 76834) | Hot spring sediment bacterial and archeal communities from British Columbia, Canada, to study Microbial Dark Matter (Phase II) - Larsen... ...
AGGCGCAGCAGGTCAAGGTGGGTCCTGCCGCCGACCTGCGGAAGAAGCTCGAGCAAGAGGCCGAAGCGAAGAGGAAGCTCGAGGTCGAACTCAACAAGTCGAAGGAGGTCGCCGCCGCGCTCCAGAAGCAGGTCGAGCAAGGTCTCGCGGAGCTCCGGCCGGACGACAAGGCGCTAAAGGCGCGGGAACTCGCGCTGCTCGAGCGGGAAGCCTCGTTGAATGCGAAGGAGGCGGTGCTCGGCCAGGCCGCGGCGGGAGAGCACGCGAGCGAGGAGCTCGAGCGTCGCTTCGAGGAGGAGCTCCGCACGATGGAGCAGGACTACCTGGCGAAGGAGGACGCCTTCAAGAAGAGGATCATCTCCCTCGAGGAAGCCCTCAACAAGCAGAGGATCGAGGACCAGTTGCGGGCGGAGTCCCAGGCCTTGTCCGGCAAGCCCAAGGCCGAAATCGACGGGATTCTCGCGAAGAAGGAGCAGGAGCTGCTGGCCAAGGAGAAGTCGATCCTGCTCCGGGAGCAGGAGATCAAGCGGCTGCAGGACGAGGTCGATCTGAAGGAGGACGAGCTCCGGAAGCTGAAGGAGCCCTTGGCGTTCAAAGAAGATGAGCTCCTGCGCCGCGAGGAAGACCTCCAGTACCGCGAGAAGCTGCTCGATGCGGAGCGTCGGAAGGTCGAGGAGGCGAAGGCTCTCGGCGGATCGATCGAGGAGATGGAACTCAAGCGGCGTCTCGAGGACCTCAAGGGACAGATCAACCAGAAGGAGGAGGAGGTCCGAACGAAGGAGCGGTACCTCTCCCAGAAGCTCGAGGAGCTCCGGCAGCGGGAGCAGGGCCTCGTCCAGGAGGACCTCGAGGCGCGGGAACAGGAGCGCCAGATCGAGTTCAAGCAGGAGAAGGTCCGGACGGGCATCTCGCGGCTCGACGACCTCCTCTACGGCGGCGTCCCCTTCGGGTCGAACGTCTCCATCTACGGCCCCGCCTACATCGGGAAGGAAGTCGTCGTCAACCTGTTCATCGCGGAGGGCCTGAAGAAGGGCTTCCCCGCGATCTGGGTCCTCACGGACAAGGCGCCCAGCGACATTCGGGAGGAGATGACGTTTGTATTGCCGAGCTACGAAGAGTACGAGAAGCTCGGCCTCGTGCGGTATGTCGACGCGTACTCGAAGTCGATCGGGGCGGAGGCCCGGGAGCGCGATACGACGTACATCGACGAGCCGACGGACCACCAGAAGATCCTGAAGGCCGTCGATACGCTCGCCGCCGAGCTGAAGAAGAAGTACAGCACGTACCGCCTCGCGTTCCGGAGCGTCTCGACGCTGATTGCGTATCTGGACCCGACGACGGCCTTCAAGTTCCTCCAGCCCTTCGTGGGCCGCCGAAAGCGGGATCGCGCCGTTGCCTTCTTCGTGATCGAGAAGGGAATGCACGAGGAACAGGAAATCCAGATGCTTGGTTCCCTCATGGACGGGTCCGTCGAGTTCAAGGTCGAGCAGCTGAAATCCTTCATGAGCATCAAGGGCATCTGCGACGTCCAGTCCCGGAACTGGATTCGGTACACGTACACGAAGAGCAACGTGACGATTGGGTCCTTCTCCCTGGACCACATCAAGTAATCATGCGACCTCAGGCGCCCGATGCTTCTCGGGCGGCGGGGCCTGCGCGAAACTGACCTGCGGGATCGGGACGGGCGGCGGGAGGCGGAGCTCGCGGGAGAGGAGGACGGCCTCCGGCACGCAGTTTGTCATGATCACGTTATGGATCTCGTTCGCGGCATCCGGCGGCATCTGGCCGCTCGAGGACCATGTCCGGACTAAGGCCTTCGCGTCCCCTTCCCACACGAGGCTCCCCTCGAGCTGGATGAGGCCGATCACGGCGTCCGCAGCACGGTAGTTCGCCGTGAAGCGGAAGTCGATGGAAGCCTGCCGCTCGGCGACTTCCGTGATGAGAGTCACAGTGCTGTTGTTGTCAACGCGGAGGTTGACCCAGCGGTCGGAGGGCTTCGCGAACCGGCGACCGTCGACGCTCGTGAACTCGAAGGAGCGAATCGGCATGGACTGGTGCGTCGAAGCGGGCTGCGGTTATTTGAATCCTCCTAGGCCTCGATGGACTCTCAGCGTTTCGAGGCAGGCCTAGGGCCTTGTGCCGACGGCAGCACCGCGGGGCGCCTCCTGCTGAATGCCTAGGCCCGGAATCCGATATCGGCGCTCCAGCCATACCACGGCCTTGGCGAGAGGGACCGTCATGATTAGGTAGATCATGATGACGAGGGCGTACACTTCGAACAGGTTTCCACCGAAGGAGAGGATTCTGCCTACATACGTGAGTTCCTGGACGCCGAGGACGAAGAGAAGGGATGAGGCTTTCAGGAGAGCGATGAATTCATTCGTGAGAGGTGGTGTCACGAGGCGAAGGGCCTGTGGCAGCACGATGGTCCGCATCATCATCCAATATCGCATGCCCAGGGCCCTGGCGGCCTCCACCTGGCCAGCAGAAACGGACTGCAAGCCACCGCGGAAGATTTCAGCCTGGTATCCACTTGTATTGATCGTCAACGCGACGACTCCCGTGATCAGTAGGCGGTTCGGCAGCTGGGGTACGTAGAATCCGAGCAAGGAAAACAGAAAGAGGATCTGAACAAAGAGGGGGGTCCCGCGGATGGCTTCGACCCAGACACTCGCCGGACCTCGAGCGGGAAGATGCTTTGATGTGCGGAGCCAGCCAACGAAAAAACCGATGGCCATGCCGGTCGTGAATCCGACGGCCGTCACGAAAAGGGTGAGACGCGCAGCCTCAAAGAGAATCGGTAGCGAATCTGCCATGAATTCGACGTCGAGGGTGCGCCCTTGGCTGAACGCGAGGACGACGCCGAGTAGGGCGAGCGCAATGATGGCCACCGCCACGACCTTTTCCGCGGTTCCTCTCAAGGCTATCTTCATCGAGATCCCCTTCCGAGCATCGTCAGCCTCACGTCAGTATCTTGCTCATGAATGCACGCGCGCGCTCGTGGCGGGGGGCCCCGATTACCGCCTCGGGCGTCCCCTGTTCGAGGACGAGGCCGTCATCCATGAAGAGAGCTCGCGTCGCAACGCCGCGGGCAAACCCGATTTCATGGGTCACGACAACCATCGTCATTCCGTCCCTCGCCAGTTTCGTCATCACGTCCAGCACCTCCCTGATATATTCCGGATCGAGTGCACTCGTTGGCTCGTCGAAGAGAACGACTTTCGGGTCCAAGGCCAGAGCCCGCGCGATAGCAACGCGCTGCTGCTGACCGCCAGAAAGCTCCGCGGGATAGGCGTTCACTTTGTGGGCAAGTCCGACGCGGGCGAGGAGTTCTTTTCCCCTGCGGTCAGCTTCATCGGAAGGCATCCGCCTGACTTTGCGCAAGCCCAACGTGACATTCTCCAGGGCTGTAAAGTGGGCAAAGAGGTTGAATTGCTGGAAGACCATCCCGACCTGCTGTCTGACCCACTCGGGGCGAATCTCCGGCCGGTTGACCTGTACGCCTTCGAGGAGGATCCTTCCGCGGTCCGGCTGAATGAGGAGGTTCATGCATCGGAGCAAGGTGCTCTTGCCTGAGCCACTCGGGCCGATGACGACGAGGACATCACCCCTTCTCACATCGAAGGAAATGCCTTTCAGAACATGAAGGGACCCAAACGACTTGTGGATGTCCTCGACGGTGATCAATAGGCCACCGTCCCCAGGCCAGGCACGCGGTAGGCGTGTTCAATCGCGGCGATGATCTGCGTCAACACGTATGTGATCACGAAGTAGAGGAGAGCGATGACAAGCCAGATGATGATGACCCATTCGATTATTCCATAGTTGAAGAGGCCGAACTGAGCGGAGTTGCGTCCCCAGTAGACCAGCTCCGCCGCCCCGATCGCGGCGAGAAGAGACGTATCCTTAATGACCGTGGCGAATTCGTTCCCCAGAGCCGGAAGGGCCACCCGGAAGGTCTGGGGCAGAACGACATGTCGCATCGCGGCCCAGCTCGACAGCCCAATGGCTTGGGCGGCCTCCACCTGTCCCCGCGGTACGGACTGGAAGCCTGCCCTGAAGATCTCGGCTTGATATGCACTCGTGTGAATCGCCAGGGCTACGAGTGCAAACAGAACACCCGACACGAACGTCTGGCGCCCTCCGAAGACCAGAGGTCCGGCGAAGAAGGCAAAGAGAACGAGTATGAGAGCGGGAATTCCTCGGATCAGGTCGATATACACTCCCGCGGGCCACGCGAACACCGGAAGACCGGACACGCGTGCCCACCCGAGCAGGAATCCCAGGAAGACACCGATTGGGATTACAGTCAGCGAGAATTGGAAGGTGTTGAGGGCGCCTTCTGTTAGGGCAGGCTGGAGCAAGGCCCAGAGCTCGGGAGCGATGAGCCCAAGATACCTAGCCAAGTAGAGAGCCAAGAAAACGGCGGCGACAACCGCGGCTGCCAAAACAGCACGGCGGAATAGCGGCTCTCGGAAGAGTGCCGGCGGCACCCGCCACTCCTGGAAGCGCCGGACCCCCGGGATCACTGGAGCCTCCCGGCTGGTACGCGACGAGATGGACCCGGACTCCTCGGTCGGAGCTGTTCCGGTTCAGGCTCCAAACCACTTGTCAAGGATCCGCTGGAAGGTCCCGTCCTGCTCCATGGCTGCCAACGCCGCATTAATCTTGGGCAGGAAGTTCTGCGGGTCTCCATCTGCCACGGCGAATGCGTATCGCTCATTCGTTTCAATTGTACCCGCGACCTCCAAGTTCGGATTCGTCGCTGCGAAGTTCTGAGCAATCGGTTTGTCGACGAGGACCCACTCGACCCCGCCATTCAAGAGTTCCTGAATCACGGCGTTCAGGTCCCCGAAGTCCCTGACCATCGCCTCGGGAGTCTTGCCCGTGTCTACCAGGCTCCCGAGGACCCACCAGTAGCTCGTAGTCAGAGTCTGAACGGCCACAGTGTGGTTCGCGAGTTCGTCGACAGTGCACTCGGCAGCAGCGCAGGTGACCGCCGTGGTACCCTTCCGGATCAAAACACCTTGGTCCGCCTCGTAGTACCAGTCAGAGAAGTCGAAGGATGCGTTTCGCTGCAGCCCAGGGTCCCCAGCAAGGTTCGACGTGATCGCGGAGGCCCCGACGTCTACCCCGCGGAACTCGATCGCCGCCAACAGAGCGTCCCAGTCCTGAAAATCTCGAAAGATGATGTCCCAGTTGTTCCGGCGGCCGACCTCATTCATGATGTCGACATCGAACCCGACCAAGTCCCCCGTAGTCGGATCCCTAAACTCGAACGGCGGGAAGGGCGTGTTCGTGCCCACTATGATCTGCGCGGCTGGCGGCGGAGCCTGAAAGAAAAAGGCGCCGGCTCCCAGACCTCCGAGAAAAGTTGCGATCGCGATGACGACAGTCACGACCGCGGATACTCCGCCCGTCTTCCGGACCGCCTCTGGAGGCGGTGCTGCTCCTCCCCCGGACATGGTTTCGGGGAATTGCGACTCAGTATTTTAAGGGTCCGTACGGACGGAAAAGAACCGTATCCGTCGAAAGCCTAGACCCGTGCCATCACGCCGCTCGCCGGAAGCACTCCTCGAGCACGTCGAGGCCCGCGTCCAGAATATCCTGCGGGATGTTGAGCGCCGGGATGTACCGCAGGCCCGATTCGCCGCAGGGCAACAGGATGAGGCCGTGCTCGTATGCGTCCTTGAGAATTCCATCGCGGATCTTCGGATGGGGCTGCAAGGTCTTCCGGTCCTTGACGAGCTCGGTCGCCTGCATCATCCCGAGGCCGCGGCGGTCGCCAATGAACTCGTAACGGTCCTTCATCTCCTCAAGGCGCCTTGCCATGTGCTCGCCGACCTTCCGGGATCGAGCGACGAGGCCTTCGTCCTCGATGACATCGAGGGTCGCGAGTCCGGCAGCGCATGCGATCGGATTCCCGCCATACGTGTTCGAGTGAACTCCCTGCTCCTTGAAGTCGAGCTCCTCGCGGAACACGGCCGCCCCGATCGGCACACCGGAGCCCATCGACTTCGCCATCGCCAGGATGTCCGGGACCGCCCTGGAATGCTCGATCCCCCACATCTTCCCCGTACGGCCGAAGCCCGTCTGGACCTCGTCGTCGATGAGCAGCATGCGGTTGTCCTTCGCAATCTTCGCGATCCGATCGAGCCAACCAGGCGGCGGCACCACGTAGCCGCCCTCGCCCTGCACGGGCTCCACCGCGATCCCCGCGACGTCTTCCGGCGGTGCGACCGTCTTCATGTACAGGTCCTCAATGATGTTCGCGCAGTACAGGTCGCACGAAGGGTACGTGAGCTTGTAGGGGCATCGGAAGCAGTACGCGTAGGGGACGTGCACGACGCCGGGCATCGTCGGGAAGAACCCGGCCCGGTGATGTGCCTTGCTCGCCGTGAGCGCCAGCGCCCCCTGGGTTCGGCCGTGGAAGGCCCGCAGGAAGGCGATGAACATGTGCCGCTTTGTGTTGTGCTTCGCGACCTTGAGCGCGGCCTCGATCGACTCCGCGCCGGAGTTCGTGAAGAAGACCTTCTTCCGGAACTTCCCCGGCGTGATTTCGGAGAGCTTCGCCGCGAGACGCGTCTGCACGTCATAGTAGAAGTCCGTCCCGGCGAAATGGGTGAATTCCCCGGCTTGGCGCCGGATCGCCTCGACGACCTTCGGATGCGTATGGCCGACGTTCAGGACGGAGACACCGGAGGTGAAGTCGATGAGCACGTTCCCGTCGACATCCTCGACGAGGGATCCCGTGGCCCGCTTGGCCACGACCGGGGCCGTCTTCGTGCTCGTGGCGAGGAAGGCTTTGTCGCGGGCGACGATCTCCCGCGCCCTGGGTCCGGGGGGTGTTACTCGGATGAGCGGGGCCTTCATGGCGGCACTTCCGGGAGCGGCCAAACCTCCGGGGGCTATTAAGGATGCGTTCATGAAATCCGTCCGCCCTTGGACCCTTGGCCAAGGGGGCGGCCGCAGCACCTCCAGGCCTGTGCCGGAGATGCTCAGTCCTGATTCTGGGCTGAAAACCCTTAAGGGCCGGGTCGCCGAGCCCCTCGGACAGATTCCCGATGGCGGCTCCGCCCCCGTATCCGGAGACCCCGTATCCGATCTACTATGTCGCTCCGCCCCGTGCCACGCCCATCGGCGTGATCATCCTCGGGGTCCTGACAATCCTGCTGGGCATTGGCGCGCTCGTCATCGGCATTCCGGTCCTCCTCGCGGCGGGCATCCTCGGGCTGACCTTCGCGGGCTTCGCGACGGACCTCCTGGGGATCATCGGTATCGTGCTCACTGTCTTCGGCGCAATTGCGATTGGTGCAGGCGTCGGCCTGATCCGCCTGCGCAGCTGGGCGTGGTGGCTCGCGTTCGTCGTCGCCCTCCTCCAATTCATCGGGCTCGTGTTCGTCGGCACCTGGCTCCTTGCCGCCCTGTGGTTCCTCCTCCTCGTGTACCTCGCCGTGGTGAAGAAGCACTTCGGGCGCCCGGCGACGTTGGTCCCGGCTTCCGTGTGACCGGGCCGGGCAACTTCCAGAACCGTCGACCAGACCCGGGGTGTGCCGCGCGGCTCAGCGCCGTCCGCCCAGGGGCCTAGTTCTACGCCGAGGCACGCCCCCGGGCGAGGCTCGTTCCCCGGCGCACGAGATTGTTGGCCGCTGGCGGTTTGTCTTCCTCAGGTGCGCAATCCGTGCCCCCGCTTCGGCGGTAGCTTTATGGCGCGCTCAGGGCATCGGTCGGACACACCGTGCCGGGGACGCTGGGGTTCGGCCCTGGGGGTTGTGGCACTCCTGGGTGGAGGAGCGAGGCGATGGAGCGCCGTCAAGTATCTGGCTTGTGGGCTCGGCGTAGCGAGGAAAGCGAGCGGTCATTGCGCCGCATTGTCGCGATCGGCGTCGCCCTCGCGAGCGCCCTCCTCGCCGCAAACGGTCTGGCCCTGCCCGGGGTCGCGGCCGCGTCGGGATCCCCCTCCGCGGGCCCGGTCGGGGCCTCCTCGGTGGAGATCACGCATCCCTCGTGGGATGCGGTCGCCAGTTTGTCTCCCTCGACTTCGTGGTCGGTTCTGGGCGGGGCCTGGGCTCCCCTCAGCCCCCCTAGGGAGGACGCTCTGGCGGACACGGATTGGCCTCAGTTTCAGCACGATCCCCTGCGGACGGGGACCGCCCCTGCTCCCTTCGACATGCCCTTGGGTCCTGTCTGGGAAGCCGGGGCGGGCGGGCTTCCCCTCGGGCTGAGCAGCCCGATCATCCAGGGTGGGACGGTGTACTTCACGGAACCCGAGGGGGGCCTCTCGGCGGTGGACCTCCTCACGGGATCCCTCGAATGGAAGGTCGACCTCGGCGTCTCCGGCTGGCAGGCCTCCACGCCCGCGGCGGGCGGAGACCGGGTCTACGCCGCCTTCGTGACGAATGCGGACCCCATCTTCACCCTGTTTGCCTTGGATGCCAGCTCGGGCGCAGTTGAGTGGAGCGTGGACGTGGCTTGGGACGGATCCGGACCGACGTCGATGGCCCTGGCGCTCGCGGACGGGGTCATCTACTGGTCCGTCGACCGGACGGTCTTCGCGACGGATGCGGCCTCGGGCGCGAGCCTCTGGTCCACCGACCTGGGGGACGAGATCATCCAGGGGCCGACGGTGGCCGCAGGCCTCGTCTTCGTGGGGGACGTGAGCGGCAACCTCGCGGCCCTCGAGGCCGGGACGGGCGGCTTCGCTTGGGCGCTCAACGTGGGCGCCGCAATCGCGGCTGCTCCCAGCTTCTCCGCCGGCGTGCTCTACGTCGGGGATTGCTCGGGCCGGCTCCATGCCTTCGAGGCCGCCACAGGCACCGAGGTGTGGTCGGCAGGCGTCACCGGCGATGCGATCTTGGCTTCGTCGCCCGTCGCCGCGGGCGGCCTCGTCTTCGTGGGCGCCTGGGCGGACGGCGGGGGTGCGATGCGCGCGTTCGACGCTTCGAGCGGAGCCCTCGTTTGGTCCGGGACTACCCCGGGAGGCATTGTTGCCTCCCCCGGCTACAACGACGGCGTCGTGTTCATCACGTCGATGGACGGCAGCCTCACGGCGTGGAACGCCGCCGACGGGGTGCCCATCCAGAGCCTCGCGCTCGCCCCCGCAGGCAGCGCTTCGTCCGTGGCCATGGCGAACGGTTACCTCGTCGTGGGCGATGAGTCGGGGACCGTGCGGGCTTTCGGTTTCTCCGGGGCCGGCGTCGTCGCTCGGGTTGACGTTCTGCCCGCGCACTTAGAGCTTCCTGTGACCGACTCGGCCCTTTTCGAAGCGAGGGCGAGCGACGCGTACGGGAACGCTGTCACGGGGGTCGAGTTCACCTGGGCGACGGACCCCGGGCTAGGCAACCTCATCCCGATACCGTTCGACGAGCGATGGGCCGTTTACGATGCGGGCATCCGGACGGGGGTGGATACCCTCTACGCGGGGACGGGCGGCGTTACCGGGCAGGCGACCGTCCACCTCGTGCCCGGCGCGCTCGCCTTCGTGCGGGTCAGTCCGGATCGAGTCTCCGTCCCCGCGGGCGGGTCGCAACAGTTCACCGCCGAAGCCTTTGATGCCTTCGGGAACGCCGTCCCGGAAGTGGCCTTCTCCTGGACCGCGGATCCGAGCCTCGGCACGATTTCGGCCGCCGGCCTCCTCACCGCGTCGACTACCGTGGGCTCGGGGACGGTCGCGGCCAGCGCGAGCCCGGTGGTCGGCCGCGCCGAGGTCTCGATTGTCCCGGGCCCGCTCGCGGCGATCCAGGTGACGCCGGCATCCCTCTCCCTCGCCGCGGGCTCGGCCGTGGCCCTGTCGGCGACCGCGCTCGACGCCTTCGGAAACGCGATCCCCCAGGTCACCCTTGAGTGGTCCGCCGCGGCGGGATCAGTCTCGCCGCTCGATCCTCAAGGCTTCTTCGCTCAGTACACGGCACCGACGACGACGGGCCCGGCGTCGATCCGCGTGACCTCCGGAGCGGTATCTTCGACAGTTCCTGTGGCTGTCATGCCGGGCCCTCTGGCGCACCTGGAGATCGAACCCGCGAACCCGATCGTCGCCGCGGGAGGCTCCGTCTCCTTCTCCGTCGTCGGCTCGGACGTGTACGGCAACGCCGTTCCCGGCCTCGAGGTGGCCTGGTCGGCCTCACTCGGGTCAATCGACGAGGGTGGTGCATTCACGGCGCCCACGACCCCGGGGACGGTGACGATCATCGGCGCCGCCGGAGGTCGCCAGGCGACCGCTGTCGCGACGGTCACTCCCGGGCCGATCGACCGCATCGAGGTGTCGCCGCCCACGCTCGATCTGAAGACTGACGAGTCGACGAGCCTCGTCGCGGTCGCCGTCGACGCATACGGAAACGAGATTCCCGGCCTTACCTATACCTGGGTGACGAGCCTCGGGTCCGTCACGCCCGCATCCTCCGATGGTCGGTTCGTGATGTTCGCCGCCGGAAAGGTCCCGGGTTCCGGCACGTTGACCGTCTCTGCAGGCGGGAAGACGGCGACGGTTCCCATCGCGGTGGCCCAGCCAATCGTGCCCCTCGAAGAGCAAGTCGCCCAGCTTTTCCCGTGGCTCCTCCTCACGGTCGCGATCCTCCTCGGCGTGTTGGCCGCGTATCTCACGGCGAAGAATCGTCGCCTGGGCCGCGAGCTCGAGGATGCGCGGAAGGAACCGGGAGCCGGCGGTGTGAAATAGATCGAGGCACCGCGCGCGCAAGAGCGTCGGTCCTCGCTCGAGAAATCGCAACACGACGAACGCTTCCCGTGGGTCGCTCACCCGGAACGTTTATATGACGCCATCCGCTCAACGCGCCTCCTGGATGTTCATCGTGTACACGCGTTTCGAGCGGGCCCGAGTGATCGGCGCTCGCGCGCTCCAGATTTCGTCGGGGGCGCCGCCCCTCGTCAGCACGATCGACGGAGCTCCTGACCCGATGGAGATCGCCACGCGCGAGTTCGAGGCCTCGATGCTCCCCGTGCTCGTCCAGAGGTCCGCGGATGCCCGCCATCGGTGAGGTCCGCATCCGCAAGGTCCTCGACAGCCGGGGTCGCCCGACCGTGGAAGTCGACGTCCGCGCAGGCGCGTTCTTGGGCCGCGCGGGGGCGCCGAGCGGTGCGAGCACCGGCATCTACGAGGCCCGGGCGTTCCCTGACGCGGGCATCGACGAGGCGATCCGCACTTTTCGAACGGAAGTCGCCCCGCGCCTAAAGGGCCACGACGTCTTGGACCAGACCGGGATCGATGAACGGCTGCATGCGATCGATGGAACCGCGAACTTCTCCCGCATTGGAGGCAACGTGGCCACGGCGGCCTCGCTCGCGTGCGCGAAGGCCGCGGCCGCGGCGAAGGGGCTTCCTCTCTTCCGGAGCCTCGGAGGTCCCAAGGGGCGCGGCATGCCGTTCCCGTTCGGGAACATCATCGGCGGTGGGCGCCACGCCATCAGCGGGACGACGATCCAGGAGTTTCTCGCGGTGGCTCAGGGACCGCGGGTTGCGCAGAACGTGCTCGCGAATGCCCGCGTTCATGGGCTTCTCCGGGAGGTCCTCATCGCGAAGTTCCCCGGGGCACCCCTGGGGCGCGGGGATGAGGGCGCGTGGGTCGCGAAGCTCGGAGACGAAGAAGCCTTGGCGTTGCTCGCGGATGCATGCCGACGAGTCGAGCAGGAGGTCGGATTCCCCGTCCGTCCGGCCCTCGACCTCGCCGCCTCCGAGTTCTACCGCGACGGAACCTACCGGTATCCCGATCGCACGCTCGCGCAGGGCGGCCAGATCGAGTTCCTCGAGCGTCTCGTGCGGGACTACGGCATCTACAGCCTCGAGGACCCGCTCCACCAGGAGGATTTCGAGGGATTCGCGCTGCTCACGAAGGCGATCGGCTCTCGCTGCCTCGTCATCGGGGACGATCTCTTCGCGACGAACCTCCAGCGGTTTCGCGATGGCATCGCGCGGCGTGCCGCCAACGCTATCCTTATTAAGCCGAATCAAATCGGGACCCTCACGGACACGCGCGCCGCGGTGGACCTGGCCGCCAAGGCCGGGTACGCCACGGTCGTGTCCCACCGCAGCGGCGAGACGACGGACGATACGATCGCCCATCTCGCCGTGGCCTTTGGGAGCCTCGGAATCAAGGCCGGGGCCGTCGGGGGCGAGCGGATTGCGAAGTTGAACGAGCTTATCCGGATCGACGAGGAGCTGCGCGGAGGAACCTGATGCAGGAAGAGGAGCGGACCGGGGTGGAGGGGCTCCTGATCCCGGAGGACATCTACCTCACTTCGGGGGTCCACATCGGGACGCAACAGAAGAGCGCGGACATGATGCCCTTCATCTACAAGGTTCGCGTCGACGGCCTCTACGTCCTCGATATCAAGAAGACAGACACTCGAATCCGCGAGGCCGCGAAGTTCCTCGCCCGGTTCCCTCCGACATCGATCCTCGTTGTCGCAGCGAGACAATACGGGCAGAAGCCCGCGCGTCTGTTCGCGAAGGCGATCGGCGCGAAGGTCCTGGCGGGTCGATTTGTGCCGGGGACCCTCACGAACCCCGGCTTGCACGGATACTTCGAGCCCGAGGTGATCCTCGTGACGGATCCTGCGGCGGACCAGCAGGCCCTGCGGGAAGCCCTCAACATCGGCGTCCCCGTCGTCGGGCTCTGCGATGCGAATAATGAGACGCGAAACGTCGACCTCGTCGTGCCCACGAACAACAAGGGCCGTCGAGCCTTGGCGACGGTCTATTGGCTTCTCACCCGCGAGGTCCTGAAGGCCCGCGGGGGGCTACAATCCGACGACGAGTTCACATCCACGATCGACGATTACGAAGCATCCTTGTGAGGCGGGTTCCTTGGCGCGGGTCCCTGCGGTCGCCGGTCAGTTCTACGAGGACGACCCGAAGGCCCTTCGACGGCAGATCGAAGGCTGCTATACGCATCGCCTCGGACCCGGAGCCATCGCCCGGCTCCAGAGGGGTCCGCGCGAGTTGCGCGGCCTCGTCGTGCCCCACGCGGGCCTCATGTATTCAGGCCCCGTCGCGGCCCACGCCTACGCAGCCCTGGCCCGAGACGGCTTTCCCGAAGTGGTTGTGATCTTCGGGCCGAACCACACGGGCCTCGGCGCGGGCATCGCCGTCGGGTCCGTCGATTGGGAGACACCCCTCGGTGTGATGCCGTGCGAGCGGGATCTCGCGCGGCAGGTCGCCTTGCAGCGGCCTGCGTCCGAGGACATGGTCGCCCACCGGTTCGAGCACAGCATCGAGGTCCAGCTTCCCTTCCTCCTGCATCTGGGGAATCCGCCACCCTTCGTCCCGATCTGCCTCGGAGAACAGGACATCGACCATGCCATGGCGATCGGTGAGGTCGTCCGGAACGCGATCTCAGGCCGTGACGCCCTCGTCATCGCTTCCTCGGACTTCTCGCATTACATCCCCAAGCAGGAGGCCTACCGGAAGGACAAGCTCGCGTACGACGAGATTTTGAAAGGTGACGTCCGGGGCTTTTGGCGGGCCGTGCGCGACCACGGAATCACGATGTGCGGATACGGTCCCGTCATGGCGATGATGACGGCCATCGGCCCAGGGCGCACGCAGTTCCTGAAGTACGCGACCTCCGGCGACGTTGCGCCGATGGAGGATGTCGTCGGGTATTGCTCAATCGCGATCTACCGCTCGTGAGCGAGTCGAGTCCCCGATCCATTCGAGGTAAGGCCCCAGGCCGGCCTGCATCGCGTAGCTCACCGCACACGGCACGTCGTACGGATGGAAGTCGCGGACGGCGGCGAAGAGACGCGTCACAAGGGTCCTTCGCGTTTTGAAAATCACAACCGATTCCCGAGCCTCCTCGATCCGGTCCTTCCACCAATACAGGGATTCCGAGGGCAGCAGGTTCGCGCACGCCGCCAGCCGTCGCTCGAGGACTTGCTGGGCGATCGCCCTCGCCGTCTTGCGGTCGGGCGCGGTAACGTAGACCATTGCATAGGCTCCGCGTCGGGTCGTCATCGTTCACCCCCTCCGGGAATTATCATGGTCGGGAATCGGCGCGATGGCGTTTTAAGTTCCGCCCATGGTCCGCACGGGAAGCTTCTCATGCCCATCGTGACGATGTCCGAGGTCATCGCCGCCCTGCGGGACACGGTCGGGCGAAGGGGGATGTCGGAGGACGACCTCCGGACCCTCGCGGATTACCTCCTCTCCTTCTTCGGCTTCGGGAGCGAGGTGATCGACAACAACCTCGATGTGGCGGACCGCGACGTCTTTTACATGCTCGAGGAGGAAGGCCTGCTGACGACGAGGCAGGAGGAAATCCACATCAAGAGAGGGAAGCTCTGGCGCATCCACTACTGGGTCCTTCGCGTGGATCGGATCAAGGCCCTCGCTCGGGGAGAGCTGCGGAAGCAGGGGCAGGACGCCTTCGCCGTGTACGATGAAATTCCCGATGACATTTGGGCGCGGAAGGCGCCCGCGAGATGATTTAAATAGACGCGAAGGCTCGTGAGCAACGCGCATGTGGGAATACGCCGGATACGTGATTGCGCTCGCGGCCATCATCGTCTGGACCCTCCTGCTGTACGGACTCCACCGACGTGGCCTCCTCGAGCCTCGGGGGCTTCACCCCGTCGGCCCCTTGCTCATGTGGCGGACGGTCCGCGGGCGGGCGCTCATCGATCGCCTCGCGAAGCCGACGCGCTTCTGGCGCATCTTCGGGGACGTGTCGATCGGAATCGTCGGCGCTACGATGCTCGCAACGACCTACCTGCTCGTCTGGCAGGCGACCCTCGTCACGAGCCCCGCGGTTCGCGAGAACGCGCCGTCGCCGCTGCTCCTTCTCGGAATCCCCGGCGTGAACCCGCTCATCCCCCTGTGGTACGGGATCCTCGGGCTCGCGATCGCGATCGTCCTCCACGAGTTCGCCCACGGCATCCTCGCGCGCGTTGCCAAGATCCGGATCCGTTCGATCGGCGCCATCTTTGCGGTCGTCCCGATCGGCGCGTTCGTGGAGCCCGACGAGGACGAGATGCGCGCGCTGCCTCGGCGGCAGCGGGTCCGTCTCTTCGCCGTCGGACCAGCGACGAATGTCCTCCTCGCCGTCCTGTTCGCCTTCCTGTTCTCGACCGTGATGATGACGAATGTCTCGCCGATCCACGCCGGCGCTGGGATCGTCGGTTTCACCCCGGATTCCCCCGCGCAGGCGGCCGGCATGGAGGCATACACGATCATCACGGAGGTGAACGGGACGGTGATCAACACCTACGCCGACTTCCGCGACGCCGTCGCCATGGTCCAGGCGAACGTGACGATCCCGATCGTGGCCTTCGACGGTCAGGGCTACACGACGTACAACGTCACGCCGGTGTGGGACGCTTCGGCGGGCCGTCCGATTCTCGGTGTGTACGCGTTGGATACGACCACGGACTACTATCATCCGCTCTCGAACCCGGATCGATTTGGAGGCATCGCGGGGGCCGTCGCCGTCTACGTTTACCTCCCCTTCACGGCCCGCATGCCGATCCAGGAACCCTTCTCCAACTTCTACACCATCACGGGCCCTTTGGCCGCGCTCCCGCCGGCGGTGTTCTGGGTCATCGCGAACATCCTCTACTGGATCTTTTGGCTGAGCATCATGCTCGGCGCGACGAACTCGCTCCCCGCCGTGCCCCTCGATGGGGGCTACATGCTCAAAGATGGAGTCGAGGCGCTCGTGGGCCGAAGCCGGCGCGATTGGGGTGCCGACCGGCGAGATCGCATCGTCCGGCAGGTGACGTACCTCGTCGGTTTCTTCATCCTGGCCCTGATCCTGTGGCAGGTGATCGGGCCGCGCCTCTGAGCCGCGGGAAGGTTCAGCGCGGACGAGCGGGGCCGGCGACGAGTCCGATGACCCCGCTGATGAGCGCGAGGACGGACCCCGCCAGGCCGAGGACAAGGAGGAGCGCGATCACGCCTAGGATTAGGTTCAGGAGACCGCCGACGACGGTCTGCCCCCGCCAGATCACGACGCCCCCGAGGATGACGAGGATTGCGACGCCGAACGTCAGGAGGCGGTCGAGGATGAACTGCACGTCGATGTTGGGGTTCCGACCGACGTTGAGCGCCTCCACGAGGAACAGCACGCCCGCAACGATCCCCAGGATGAGGGCCACGAGGGCGAGGGCACGACGCTCCTGCATCGCGGCGCCGGATGGGCCTCGTCGGCTTCATCCTTTCTCGAGGCCTGCGAGGCCCCAGATTCCCTCGGGTTGACCGCGGAACGGATCCGACCCGCGGTACATCCGCAAGGTCCGAAACGCCGGCTGAAATCCTTTCTCCACGGCCATTCGATGGGGCTCCCGATTCGGCGTGGGCGCTGTGAATGAAACCGACGTTGCGTTGACCCGCGCAAGGAGCCCCTGGAGGAGATCGACGCCCGCGGCCGCGAACCTCGGATCGACGACCCACGGGCCGACTTCACACGTGCTCTCCGAAGCGTTGCCGACGACATATCCTGCGATCTGACCGCGGCTTTCCGCGACGAGGAACGCTTGCTGGAATTCCTGAAGGAGGCGGCGGAGCAGGGCCGACCGGTCAGCCCCGAAATAGCGGCGGTCGAACGCAGCGATCGCCTCGAGGTCGTTCAATCGTGCAGGGCGAGCCCTCGATGCGCCGCTCGCCACGGGAGGCCCCGTCCAGCGGGCGTTTTCGTAATCGGGCCGGAACCCCAGGCCTTCGTAGAACGTGATGACGTGCATGTAGGAATTGAGCACGACGGTTTCCGTCCCCTGCGAGTCGAGATGATCGAGGGCCTTCTCGAGGAGAGTCCTGCCGAGCCTCCGGCCGCGGCGCTCGGGGGAAACGATGACCGCGCCCAGGTACGCGACCCGGCCGTACGGCGTCGTCGTGAGCAGGCCGACCACGTGGCCCGCTTCCTCGGCCGCAAAGCAACCTTCGGGTGAAAGGCTCAGCAGCCTCTCGAAGTCCGCGCGGGTGTAGCCCCAGCCCTCGAGGTCCGTTAGGGCGATGGCCCGGTCGATGTCCCGCTCCGTGAGCCTGCGGATGCGCGCGCCCGCCACATCTCCACCCGCCGCTGCAGTTCCTCCTCCTCGTCACATGGGTGATATCCGTAGGTCACGAAGCGCAAGTCCCTCCGGGAGTGCTTGTAGGTGCAGGGCCCGTACTCGTCGTCTTCCTGGCCGTACCACCGATCGCAATCCTTGCACAGGTGTTTGTTCGGGAGTTGATCCTGGAGCTCCTTCACATTCCCCAAAAGGGATCCTCCTTGCGTTTGAGGGCGGCGATCTCGTTCAGGGTTTCGACTTCGTCGTGCGTAAGGCCCTTCTCGTCCCGCAGGGCCCGCGCGACGGACTCCGGGAGGTCCACGTACAGGATCTCGCCACCGGAAACCTGCCGGCCGACCGTGATGCGGTCCACCGCGATCGCCACCTCCTGACCCTGGATCGCCTCCTCGAGACTCTGCTCCCCGCTACGGATCGATCGGATCCGGCCGAGGGGCCGTCCGTCCTGGCGCATGAGGCTCACCCCGGATCGAATGCGGCCCGCGAGGACGCGGACTCCGAAGATCGCGGGCTTCGATGTCCGGAAGACGTACTCCGGAAGGAACAGGAGCTTGGCCGGATAGGCGCTCCCACGCCGCTTCGCTTCCTCGAGCGACCGGGTGCGCTCCTCCCGCCACGCGAGGTAGTCCTCGACGAGCCGGTAGATCACGTCGTTCTCGAAGACCTTCACGTCCGCATGTTCCGTCAGGGACGCACGTGCGTCAGGCAAGAGTTCAACGTGGAAGGCGAGGATCGCGCGGTGGAGTGGGTTCTTGGACGCGGCGACGTCCACGACGTCGTGTCGGGCGACGGGGCCGAGCCGGGCGAAGCGGACCGGGATGGAGGCTCCCTTGCACTCATACCCGAGGCCCTCGAGGGATCCGATGGCGTCCGCCTTGACGAGGACGCCCTCTTCCTGGGTCTCCACCTGGATCTGGGTCTCGCGCGCGATCGCGCTGATTGCGGCCTGGGCGTCCCCGGTCGCAACACGGAGGGGCGCGCCCGCCACGGCACCCTGGAGCCCGCTCGCGGCGATCTTCACGCCGGAAGCCGCGGTGACGGACGCGACGGAGTCGAACCGATCCTGGGGATCGCGGATCTCGTCCATGGGCTTCGGCTTTAGAAGCGCCTTGACCTTCGTGATCTTCGGCATGTCCGCGGTCCCGAAGGCGATTGAGTCCCCCTTCTTCAGGGTGCCCGCGAAGACGATTGCATCGAGGGTGACGCCCAGGCCCTTCTCCTCCTTCACCTCGAGGATCGTCCCCTCCCCCGGTCCCTCCTCCGTGCGGAGTTCGGATTCAAGAAACCGCTGGGCGAGGCCCACGAGGACGAGCAGGAGGTCCGGGACGCCCTCGCCGAACTTCGCGCTCATGGGCACGACCGCGAGGGTCGTCGCGAACTCTGTAACTTTGTCGTATCGCTCCGCGGAGAAGCCGTGCTCGTAGAGCTTCCCGACGAGCTCGTAGAGCCTGCGGTCGAGCTCTTCCTTCGCCGACTCCGGCTGGTCGGGATGGGAGAGCACGAAGGGCCGACCCTCGCGGCGCCGCCAGCCCGGCAGGAGGTCGATCTTGTTCGCCGCGACGACGAAGGGGGTCCGGTACCGCTTCAGGATGTTGATGGACTCGATCGTCTGTGGCCGGAACCCCTCGTTGATGTCGATCACCAGGACGGCTAGGTCGGCCAGGGCGCCCCCGCGTGCCCGGAGGGTCGAGAAGGCCACGTGGCCCGGCGTGTCGATGAAGAGGAGCCCGGGGATGGTGAAGGACTGGCCCTTGACGAGTTCCTTGCAGGCGTCGAGGATCGCGGGAAGCGGGACCTCCGTCGCGCCGATGTGCTGGGTGATGCCTCCCGCCTCACGCGCGGCGACCGCGGTGCCGCGGATGCGGTCGAGGACCGTGGTCTTGCCATGGTCGACGTGGCCAAGCACCGAGACGATGGGCTGGCGGATGGCGGCCATATTCCTGGGCTCGTAGACTCCCGAGCATATTAGAAGTTGCGGCCGCGCCTCGTCGCACTGGCAGGAAGCAGATCGGGCAAGGCTCGGAGGTCCGCGATTCGCAGACCGTCTGCATCCAAATGGCGTCCGTCTCGATCGACGAGAACCGGCGTGATGCCACTCCGCGCGCCGACGATATCCTGGTTGTAGACGTTGCCCACGGGGATGCACTCGGACGGAGCACAGCGCATCCGCTGCATCGCGAGCCGAAAGATGCGCGCGTCGGGCTTGTCGGCCCCACGGAGACCGTTGGGTAGACGAGGGTTTCACCAAAATCGAAGAAGACCACCGTGGGGCTCGTCGTCAAGCCGGCGGGCCTATTCGTGCAACCACGCCTCGTCGACCCGCGTGTAGTTCTGCAACTCCTCAAGCTTGAAGAAGAGGGCAATCTCCCGTTTCGCGCTCTCGATGGAGTCGGATCCGTGGATGATGTTGCGCCCGATCGTGAGGGCGAAGTCACCGCGAATCGTGCCCGTCTCGGCCTCCGCCGAATTGGTCTTGCCCATCATCTTCCGGACGACGGCGACGGCGCCACTGCCCTCGAGGACCATCGCGACGACGGGCCCCGAGGAGATGTACGCGATGAGGGGCTTGAAGAACGCCTTCTCCCGGTGCTCTTGATAGTAGGTCTCCCCGAGGGACCGCGGCATGCGGAGCATCTTCAACGCGACGATCTTGAGGCCGCGGGTCTCGAATCGCCGCACGATTTCCCCGACGAGGCCCCGCTGGACGGCGTCGGGCTTGAGGAGCACGAACGTCCGCTCCGCCAGCCTCAGGCCCCCTTCTTCGCGCGCTTCGGCTTGGCCGGAGGGGCCTCCTTGGGTTCTTCCTCTTTTTTCTTCCCCTTCACTTCTCCCCATTCCTCGTCGAGCCAGGCCTTGAAGATCCGGCGGCCATCGGGGGAGTCCTTGTACGCAAGGAACTCCTGCTTCTCGATGCGAGTGACCGGCTTCCCCGCATGGGTCTTCTTCGCCCAGCCGATGATCGAGGTGCGGAAAGTGTCGCTCGCGACAAAGCCGTGGTAGTACTCCTCGATGTCTCCGCGGCTGAGGTCAGGGCCGAGCCGCTTGTCGATGAGGTCGACGAGGTCCGAGGGGATGTCCCGGCCCTTCGGAGTCTCGATGACGACCTCCGCGAGCGCTTCAGGGGCGGGCGCTGCCTCTTCGACGGCGACCTCGGCGGCGGCCTCCGGCAGGACGCCCGCGGCGCGGCGGTACGCCATCGTCCAGGGCGTCCATCGCGGGAGCCGTCCGAGCTTCAGGAGGCTGGACTGGCATCGGCCCGAGCAGAAGAAGAACACCGTGCCGTCCTTGCGGATGTAGAGCTTCCCCGTGCCGGGCTCGATGTCCCTTCCGCAGAAGGAACACACGCGTCGGAGCGGCATCGGATCACCGGACGCTGAGCTTGCGCGCCTCGCGGGCCGTCTCCCGGAGCATGAGGACGTCGCCGATCTGGATCGACCCTTTCACATTGCGCGTGATGATCCTCCCCTTGTCGCGTCCGTCGAGGACCCGGACCTTCACCTGGGTGGCCTCGCCCGTCATGCCCGTCCGACCGACGACCTCCACGACTTCCGCGGGGATGCTATCCTCTTCCGCCATCGCTCCTCACTTTTTCAGGCCGCGCGTCTTCGAAGCGAGCTCATCGAGGAGCGGCTTCGCCTTCCCGGCGTCGAGGACGGCCATTGAGGCCGTCGCCTTCCCCAGGCCCGAGGCGACGCCGAGTTCCTGCTTGCTCGGGACGTACGCATAGGGCACGCCTTTCTCTTCGCACAGGAGCGGCATGTGGGCCAGGATCTCCTCGGGCTGGACGTCCTCCGCCATCACGACGAACTGAGCCTCGCCGCGCTCGACGAGCTTCGTGACCTCGTTCGTCCCCTTGCGGATCTTCCCGCTGTCCCGCGCGAGCTCGATGGCTTGGTAGGCTTTTTCGACGAGATCCTTCGGCATCTCGAACCGAACGTACATGGGCTTTGGCATTGTGGAGACCTCCTTCCGCCCCTGCGCCCGCAGGGGCGTCATCATTCATGGGCTCTCTATGTCCTGGAAGAGCAGGCGTCGAAAGGGAGGGGCTTATTAAAGCTTTACGAACTCACGTCCGCTCGGGCGCGTGCGGACGATCGAAGGCTTCCGGGCCAGCCCGGGCCATGCCAGGACACCTCGCTGGTGCGCTTGACGTCTTGGCGGCACGTGGCGCCAGTGGGGGCGAAGCCGTGGGCATGCCGTCGGCAGGCTTAATCCGAACTTCGTACCTTTGGCGGCCCGGCGAGTCCGCATGAGCCGCCTGGCCGTTGTCTTGATCGCTGCAGGCGTCGCTTGCGTCGTCGCTGCGCACTGGTCCTTCAGTTCGCTGCGGGACGACGCCGGATTGGTCTTGCTGATTTTCGGGCTGATCGCGACTCTCCTCGGGGTCGGTGCTCTCCTCCAGCTCGGCCCGAGTGCGGTTTCTCGGGACATGCAGGCGTATGTCGCCCGCGGCGTGGGACGCAATATCGGGAAAGACATGGCTCGCCATCCTCCGTGGAATTCGGAGCCGAAGAAACGTTCGGGGCCTTGACCCGAGGGGCCTCGTGCCGCAAGTCTCTCGAGGTAGCGGCTCGGCTATACCTCGTGCACCGGAACGGACGGCGCGACCGGCTCCCAGAACTCCGGTCGGGTGTCGCGGAGGGTCGGCCGGAATCCGCGAGCCGCCGGCACGTCTCGGATGTCCAACGTCGCCGTGATGACTTCCTCTTGGAAGTCCTTCGCGCGGGCGAGATCTTCTCCCCGCGGTCCGAGCGCCTGGGTCCCGCCCTGGAAGACCATGTTGAGTTCAGTGCCGACGAGGTTCGCGTACAGCAGGAAGAGGCCGTTCTCGATCGCGCGCGCGGGCAGGACCTTGTCGAAGAGGGGCTTCGACGTGGCCGGGGCGGCGCTGATGATCGCGAGCAGATCGGCCCCTTTCAGCGCGTAGGCTTTCGCGAGCTCGGGGAAGAAGGCGTCGTAGCAGATGAGCAGGCCGATCTTCCCGAGTTTCGTGTCCACGAGCGTGAGTTCGCTCCCGCGGGCAAAGTAGAGGCCTTCCTCGAAAGGTCCGAAGTTCGCGGGGTGGACTTTGCGATAGGAGGCTATGCGACCGTCCGGAGCGACGAGGACGGACGTGTTGAAGAGGCGTTTCGTCCCTGCTTCACGCTCCGGCATCCCGAACACGATATGCGTGCCGTGCTCCTCGGCAACCCTGGCAACGGCCTTCATTGAAGGTCCGTCGAGGCTCTCCGCCAGACCAAGAAAGGCATCGCGGGCCATGTAGCCGGTCAAGAACAACTCGCCCGCGAGGAACAGATCCGCCTGTGCGGATTGGACGGACTCTGCGAGCTTTTTCAGGTTCTCCTCTTTGCGACCGACGGCGGACGCGAGTTGCCCGAGGGCTATCTTCACGTACTCTCTTCCTCACCCGGTACGTGGCCGACCCCACAGAGGAGGTCAGACGGGTAACGGGGGACCTTCGTGGCTTCCGTCAGAGTCCCGCACAGTGAAAAAACTTCTCCCTCGAAACCACTCCTGGGAGCAGCGCGCAATGTTTATGCCGGACCCGGCCCTAGCGCGATTCCGCGCTCCCGTAGTCTAGTGGCCAAGGATAGAAGCCTCTCGAGCTTCTGACACGGGTTCAAATCCCGTCGGGAGCATACCCGTACGGGTTTACTCCCAACTTTCCTTGCCGGCTCCTTGGCGGAAAATTCGTCGAAATGGATGTTTAGATGGCGGGATCGCACGCATGGAACCGGCTTGGTTCGTGACCTCCGGTCGGAAGTCAGCCTGGGGGATGCGAAGTCCTGAGAGGAACAGTATCGTATGGGACAAGACGAAACTTGGAGGACCCGGCGAAAGGCACGGCGACAGGCGGACCACCGCGCGCCCGCGAATTCCCGCCAGCGGACCTGAGAGAGGCTCATCGCTCGGATGCGATTTCGGTACGACCATTCCGCGGCATGGAGCGCACCGGAAGCGACTGGCCCGGACCCGGCGTGCCAGGAATCCGCGAGGAGATCAGCCGCTCGGACACTCCCCCTGTCGAGTGATTCCCTGGAGAGCCTCTTCGCAGGAAACGCGAACCTGATTTTTCCAATGGAAATCAAGGTCGGGCCGCAGACGAGTTTCGGTAAGGCTATAAGGTCGAAACCAAATCTCCCTCGGGGCGGGGGAGCCGATGGCTGAAGCAAAGAAGTCTTTGTTCCCAGTGGGCCGTGTCCTTCTCCTCGTGGGCGCCGTGCTGTTGATCATCAGCCTATTCTTGCCGTGGTTCTTAATCGGAGGACCTCGCACGGATGTTCGTGCCGGCACCTACGACGGCGTGGGCCTTACGAACCTATTGAACGATCTTGCGAAGGGGCCGTACGCGTGGGCCGCATTCATCTGGTTGATCCTCGTCGTGATCTTCGCCGTCATCTCCGCGTTCGTCGGCCGTAAGTTCGCGATGTTCGGGACGTCCGGCATCCTGGTCCTTGTGCTGTACGCGATCCTGATCTTTGTGGCGGCGAACCTGGCGAGTAGCAACGACCCTTCCGGGGGAACCGCGACCGTCGCCTTCGCGTATGGGTTCTTCCTCGGGATCCTCGGTTCCGCCTTGATTGAAGCGGGAGCACGGCTGAAGAAGCCTGCCGCGGCGCCGATTCGCGCGGAACCGGCCTCAGCGACGACGGACCAGCCGCGGATGTAATCGCGGCTTCGTCCGACGCGGAATCCGTCAAGGCGTTAGCGATGGCAAGCGTGTGATCGCGCCCCGGGATGCGGTGCAGGCGGTCGAGCGGATGATTGCCCATGGCTGGTACTGCTCCCCGGCCATCCTCAAGTCATTCACGGAGCGGATGCTCGCCGAAAAATAGGGCCTGCAGTCACGACGTGACCGGCCGGAGGTCCAGCGGCAGGAGTGCCCGCTCCGCCTGCCCGCTGCCAGCATTGGCCCCACCTCCTGCGGCGAGAACCTCGACCATCGGGTTCCAGCGACCGGGTGCCGGTGAGGGGGCACCGCGGACGGACGGTACAATGACGACCTACACCGACCTGCTGAACTCAGAAAAGGGAACACGAAGGGCGTCACGCCGACGCGCGCGTGGACCGAGCGGGCGGAGGGCTTTCCGCCCTGGCTCTCGGCCGGTCCAAGCGCTCGGCGATGCGCTTGAGGTCGGGATGCACGTTCCGGCCCAGGAACTCGAAAAGCGGAGCCTCCTCAGCCCGAAACGCGCGCCAGAGCCGACGGATTGGCTCAACACCACCCGCGTCGTAGAGCTCTTTGGCTGCCACGTGCATCCGGCACTGATACCAGCCGTAATTCGGACCCGGCATGCCATCATAGACGGCCTCGAACGCGTCGAGCGTCCGGCAGGGGAAGGCGGTCGCCGGGATCCGGGCGACGAGCCGGGGGAATGTCTCAAGGACCGGCAGGGCGCTCGGCTCCTCCGAGGCAACGAAGGCGTGAAGGGCCAAGTTGCAGAAGAATTCCCTGAGCCAGAGTCGGGGAAAGCGGACGCCTCCTTGGGCATGGAATTCATGGGCGAGCTCGTGAACGGCGAGAAGGTCAAAGAACGGCGAGACGTCGATGGTCCCATCCGGCTGACCGTAGACCGGCCGGAGTTCCCCCTCGGCCTCGGGAAAGGCTCCGATGATTCCATCGACGATTTCGCGCCAGAAGGCCGCTCGTTCGCCCGCGATGCACAGGTTGCCCTCCGCGTAATTAGGCATGCCGTATAGAGCAACCGCCGAACGAGAGGGCCAATCGGCTTCGGAGAGCACGAGGACGGTGACCCTCGGCTTGAAGTCGAGAAGGCCGCCGAGGAACCGATACGCCCGCGCGCATAGCTCGGTGACGGACGAAGCCCGTCGCTCGAGACCGCGGCTCGCGTAGGCGGGAAGCCCCTGTCCGACGACTTCCTCCAGGCCCGCGTGCTTTGAAGTGTCGACCATGTCACTCCCCCCGCGTTTGTCGCCTCGGTCGCCGGAAATCGGACCCGCAAGGATATGAACGTTTCCGAGATGATAGTGGAGGTCGAATCTTCCTCTGAAGCAGCACTTGAAAGCCCCGATGAAATCCGAAGGAGTCGCCACGCTTGTTTCCTACAATCTTCCTCGTTCGCGAGAACCACGCTGTTGACAGTCGGTACTGATGGGTTAGAGTTCTGCCCGGACGTGGTCGGGCCACACGGAAAAGGCTAGGCGTATCGAGCCGCCCGCGGGACCCCGCGTCATTTTCCAGGAATTGCAGACCATCGCGCCGAACCGTTGATCGCGCGGGTCGCGCGCCAGCCCTCGAACTCAGGGCAATTGGTAGGCCGACGGATCCGGCCTCACGGGTCGAAGGAGCCACAACGGCCGTCGCAGGTTTCCGGGCCCCGGCGCGGGCTTCGCCTTCGCCAACCATTTGCGGTACACCTCGAAGCCTTTCGCGGTGTCCACAACGATGTCCCCGTACCGGTCCTTCGGCCCCGCCTTTTCCACGCGCACCCGTTGGTGCCAACAGTGGGAGCCGCTCACGGGGTCCGGCTGCACGGGGAACGTGAGGTTCTGGTGCACGCCCGCGTCGCTCCACCAAATGCGGGACGAATCCGGGTCGGAGCTCGCGAACGGGCGGATGCCTTGGATCTGACGCACGATCCGTTTCGTGCCCTCCTCGCGGATTTCGATCTGCGCGGTGGACCACCGCTCCCCGCCGGTGTCCGGCGCGAGCCGCCAGCGGCCCATGTGATGGGAGCACGCGACGACCCCGGGGGCGATCGCCTCCGTCACCCATATGCGGTTCACGAAGTAGCCGATGTCCGTGGACACCTTCACGAGGTCTCCCGTCGTCACGCCGAGCCGCTCCGCGGCGCTCGTGTGGATCCACACGGGGTTCGTGTGGGAGATTTCGTTGAGCCACTTCGCGTTCCCCGAGCGGGTGTGGATCATCGTCGGGAGGCGGAACGTCGGGAGGAGGACGAACTCCCCCTGCTTCATCTCCCGCTTCCGCACGTGGCTCGGGAAGTAGCACGGGATCGCGCACTCCGGCCATCCCCACTCCTTCAGGGTTTTCGAGAAGAACTCGAGCTTCCCGGAGGGCGTGTTAAACCCGAGCTTCCGCTCCCCGTCGACGAGGACGCCTTCGGGGTGGCCGATCGGGCCCGCGATCGTGTTCGCAGGACGTTCCGCGGCGCTCGTGAACCGCTCCTCGTGCCGCGCGTACACCGTGGGCTCGACCGCGAACGCGCCGTACTTCCGCATGTATTCCGTCGGCGTCAACCCTTCCTCCGCCGCGACCTTCTTCAGGCCGGGCACCCCGTTCTCGAAGATCCACCGGTAGTACTCCTCGACCGTGATCTTCTGTCCCGGCCGAGAGGGGGACTCAAAGTACTTCCGGATCCCGAGGCCCCCGTCCGGATCGATCCGCCAGGACAGCTCGATCCAGAACTCGTTCTCCTCCCACACCTCGCCCGGGTTCGTCTCGTACGTGTACTCGACCTTGTGGCCCATCTTCTCCTTCGCGACGCGCACGACGGGCTGGCGGAAGCCGATCCACCGTGCGGCGTGGGTCTCGTAGCTGTGGATGTCGTGCCGCTCGGGTGCGTGGCCCATCGGGAGCACGTAATCCGCGAACCACGCGGTCTCGCTCCACGTCGGCGTGAGGGCGACGTGGAGGCCGACCTTCGACTCGTCCTTCAGGACGTCGATCCACGCGAACCCGTCCGGGTTCGTCCAAACGGGGTTGTACACACGCGTGAAATAGACGTCGACCTTCGCGCGGCCCTCCTTCAGGAAGTGCGGGAGGAGGAAACTCATCTCGTGGTGCGCGAGCGGGTACTCCTTCGGCCACATGAGTTCGTTCCACTTCTTCTGGAGCGGCGGCATGAGGAACGCGTCCGGCACGAACTCGTCCCAGTAGTTCGGGGACACGCCGCCGACGGTGCCGACGCTGCCCGTGAGCACGTTGAGGAAGAACAGCGCACGCGCGACGGCCCAGCCGCCAAGGTTGCCCGCGGCGGCGGCCCGCCAGACATGCGCGGAGAAGGCGGTCCCCGCGCGGCCGATCTCCCGCGCCACCTCGATGAGGAGGTGCGCCGGCACACCGCTCTCCTCCTCCGCAAACTCCGGCGTGAAGCGCCCGTACTCCTCCTTCAGCTTCTTGATGAAGTTCGGGAACGTGGGCTCGACGCGGATTTCCCTGAGGTAGTCCTCCCAGTTCACCCACCGTCGGAGGAACTCCGCGTTGTACAGCTCCTCCTGCAGGAGCACATTCGCAATCGCAAGGAGGACGGCAGCCTCGCTCCCGGGCCACGTCGGAAGCCAGTAGTCCGCCATCGAGGCCGTGTTCGAGAGCCGCGGGTCGAGGACCGCGAGCTTCCCGCCCTTCATCTTGCTCTCGATGATCCGCTGGGCGTGCGGGTTGAAGAAGTGGCCCGACTCCAGGTGGGAACTCAGGAGGAGGACGAACCTCGCGTTCGCGTAGTCCGGCGAGGGCCGGTCGTCCCGCATCCAGAACGCGTACCCCGCGCGGGCGCCCGAGGAGCAGACGTTCGTGTGGCTGTTGTGGCCGTCGATGCCCCATGCGCGGAGCACGCGGTCCATGAACCCCTTCTCCCCAGGCCGGCCGACGTGATACACGACTTCGTCGTGCCGTCCTTCGAGGAGGGCTCGGCGAATCCGGCCCGCGAGGTCGTTCAGGACCTCGTCCCAAGAAACCCGGGCCCACCCGCCTTCCCCGCGCTTGCCCTCGCGCTTGAGCGGGTACAGAATGCGTTCCGGGTCTTTTACCTGGTTGATCGTCGCGGGACCCTTCGCGCAGTTTCGGCCGCGGCTCGCGGGGTGCAGCGGGTTGCCCTCGAGCTTACGGATCTCGAACGTCTCCTTGTCGACGTACGCGACGAGACCGCACGCGGCCTCGCAGTTGAAACAAACGGTAGGGACGAGCATGAAGCGGCGCTCGACCTTCTTCGGCCACGCCTTCGGGTCGTACTCGACCCAGTCGTCCCACCGGTCCGGCGGCGGGTACGCGGCGAGCCCTCCCGGGGGATACTCATAATCCGCGGTGAGCGGTTTCCGACCCTCTCGGCGTTCCATCCGATTGCTCCTAACTGAGCGGCACGCTCTGCCCCGCTTTGATCCAGATGTCTTCGTACACGAACAAGCCCACGAGCGCGAGGATGGCGGCAATCGCCGCGAACGCGAGGTCGAACCCCCGCCAGAGGACGGCGGCTAGGAGGAGGGCAGGGAACACGCCGCCAACGGCGACGGCAATTCCCCAGAACGGCGCACGCCACCGGCCGCGGACGATCGCCATCGCGGCCTTCCGCACGTCCTCCGTCCCGTGCGACTGCAGGTCCGTGAGCACGACGAGGAGGTTCACGATGACCGACGCGAGCAGGACGAGGGCGAGGAGCGCGAGCGCGCCCGAATCGCTGCCGACAAACCAACCGCCAATCAGGAGAACCGCGCTACCTGCCACGACCGCTGCTAACGCCAAGTGCCACACGAGGAGCGGGCTCTGCCAGAAGTCGCGTCCGTCGCACTGTCCGAACAGGTACGCGGAGTAGACGGCGGTGGCGATGCCGAGGATAGGTCCTGTGATGTGGAGAAGGCCGGTGGTGATCGAATCGTACGTCAGGAATCCCATGTCCAACACGCCCATCGCGAACCAGGCGAGGGAAGCGAGGCCGTACAGCCCGAGGATGATCGCACCGCGGAACAACCAGGAATCCGTGTTCGGCCGCAGGAGGACGTAGTGGAACCGCTTCGGCTGCTTCAAGTCTCCAATCAGAAGGGCAGTCGTGATTCCGAGGAACACGAGGGTCGCGCCCGGGGCGATCGTCCCGAGGAGGACCCGCTCGCTCGCGTAGCCCAAGAGAAGAAGGACGCCCGCGATGAGGAGGACGCCCGCCGCGATCGACTTCGTCCACAGGTACGAGGACACCTTCCAGCGCCACGGCTTCGGGTGGTCCACGTCGTACGTCGTGATCGCCTTCGTGAGGGATGCTTCGTCCGCGGGCCACACGTCCTTCAGCCGGGACTCGCCCCACGCGTACGTGCCGCGGCGCTCCGCCTCCGTGGGCGTGATCGCAACCTCCTCCGCGTCGATATAGGACAGCTTCGGCTGCGTTCCCTTCTCCGGCTTGCGGACCCTGACGGGCTCGCGGGCGACGAGGATCGAGATCCTGCTGTTCGGGTCGTCCAAGTCCCCGTGCACGATCGCCTCCGTGGGGCACGCGATCACGCAGGCGGGCTGGAGGCCGACGTCCACGCGGTGGGCGCAGAAGTTGCACTTCGCGGCCGTTTCCGTCTCCGGGTCGATGTACAGCGCGTCGTACGGACACGCCTGCATGCACGAGTCGCAGCCGATGCACGCGGCCCCGTCGAAATCGACGATGCCATCCGGGCGGCGGAACAGGGCGTTCGTCGGGCAGATCTCGACGCACGGGGCGTCGTCGCAGTGGTTGCAGCGGAGGACTTCGAAGAACCGCCGGGTGTTCGGGAACGATCCCTTCTCGATATACTTCACCCACGTGCGGAAGACGCCGAGCGGGACTTCGTTCTCGGACTTGCACGCGACCGTACACGCGTGGCAGCCGATGCATTTCCGCTGGTCGATGAGGAATCCGTACTTTATCGCGGTCCTCCTCCTTGACGTACCGTGGACAACAACGTGTCCGCCGCCAGTTCCGGCGAGGCGAGGCCAACCGAGGGTTTCGGCCCGTTTGTCGCCTCCGCTGCCAAGGCAACGATACTGCGAATGACATCATCGACGGAGAGCTTCGGATTGACGTCGCACAGCCGACCGACCGGCGGCGTGTCCGGTGGCGGAATGCAAATCGCGTTGAGTCGATGCAGGTCCGTGGAGACGAGCAGCGTTCCATGGACGAGCAACGCGTGGAGCGTTGCGCGTGCCGCCATGCCGGAAATCTTCCGGCCCGTCACTTCAATCCGATTTGGCGGTGCGAACGTTGCGTCAATGCCGAGTGGCCTCAGCGCTTGGATGATCGTCTCCGAGCACGCGCGGAACACATGGACTGGCGCCACGAACGATTCCTCACGCCGGAGGTAGAAGCTCCAGTTCAGATTCCCGCGATCGTGATACACGCTGCCGCCGCCCGTGGACCGGATGCATACGCGAACCTCGAGCTCGCGCACACGTCGCTCGTCGTGCCAGCCGCAACGGGAGCTCTGGCGGCGTGCACGGACGAGGCACTCGTCGTTCACCCACAGCCGCAGCGTCTCGAGCCGAAGTCCGGCCTCGACTTCCTGGAACAACGTCTCCTCGAGGGCGAGATTCACTTCGGGATCCGTCTCAGGGGATACGAGGACATCCAGTGGCCTTCGGCCGATGCCATCCGCAATGGCGGGGCGACCGGCACGGTTCAGCCCGTCGACCCCCGGCACTCGATTCCCCATTCGTCGATGATCGGACGGTATCGCTCCGCGGCCTCACGTCCCGGGACGAGCAGCCGCAGCTCCTCCGGCTTCTCCAGCTTCATCCGCACCGCCCAGTTCCCGTACGCGTCGCCGTTGATAAGGCTGGGCCTTCGCGCGACTTCCTGATTCACCTCGACGACCGTCCCCGTGATGGGCGCGCGCATCGGCCCCATGAACTTCGCGCTCTCGACGGTTGCGAGGATGCCGCCGCGCTCGAGCCGCGTTCCCGGACGCTTGATCCCGATGTTGATGATCTCCCCCGCGTACGCCTGCGCGGGGTCCGTCGCGCCGACGACGACGACGTCCCCCTCCGTCTTGACCCAGACGTGGTATTCGAGGTCGTACTGCAGGTGTTCCGGCACCCGGCAACCGCGGTATTCGGGCAAGGTTCGAACCTCCTCAGAAGTACATGACGATCGTGTTCGGATCCTGAGACATCTCGAGCAGGGTGGCGGCTCCCGCGAACTCGACGCCCTTGGGCAGCTGCGACGCGTCCTCGATGTTCCAGATCACCTTCGCGGAGACGCTGCAGCAGAGGAACTTGACCCCGTTCCGGAGGCCAAGGTCGATCACCTTCTTGAGCGGCTCCCCGTCCGGGGTCGTGCGCAAGGTTTCCGGGTTGTTTCCAACGAGGAGCGACGGCCCTTCCGCGAGGAAGAACATGTACGTCTCGAACCCCATCGCCGCCGCGGCCGCTGCGTAGTAGAACGGCGTGAAGGCTTTCTTCGGTTCGCCCGCGCCCGTGCTCACCACGAAAAGATACCGCTTGTCGGTCATCGTTCCCCCTCTTGAGTTATCGTTTTTCGGACCTGGCTATCGCTCCACGATTCTGTCGGCGAGAACCTGCGCAAACTTCGCGAGGTGCTCGTCCGCCTGCGCGCTTTCCTCGAGGGCATGGAACAGACGCATCTCGACCTTAACGCCGACGGCCTGCTCCTCTGCCGCCCAAATCCACAAATCCATGCCCTCGCCCACGAGGATCTTCGCCACCGCGTTGAACACCTCTTTCCCCTTCACATCCTCCACGGCGCGCTCCGGGCGGAGGCCCAGATCGTCCATCAGGCGCGCGAACGTCCGGACGAACCCAGGTAGGTCGAGCCCCTCGAAGTGGCGGACGACACCCACATGGGGCGAGCTTATGAAGCGGAACTCGACCGCCTTCGCAAAGCTCTCGAAGTTCATGGCCTTCGTTTCGTCGTCAGCTTGCTGTACAGAATCCATGTCGGCCTCCAGAACGCGTGGATGAACTTTGTCCAGGGCGCCGCGGCGATGATCAGGGCGACGAACGCGAGGTGCGTGAGGTAGGACCATGCCGTGCCGAACGGGTCCCCGACGTCCGCGTACCATTCGACGAGGAACCCCGTGGCTCCCGTGCCCCATA
>Ga0073934_10003099_pt1 | contig 31730 bp, 25 predicted proteins | sample LarsenN4metaG_FD_76834 | JGI IMG/M metagenome (GOLD analysis project Ga0073934, IMG submission 76834) | Hot spring sediment bacterial and archeal communities from British Columbia, Canada, to study Microbial Dark Matter (Phase II) - Larsen... ...
ACCGTCTTTGAGATCTATGACCGGAATAATCTGCATAGCTTGTTTCAGTATCAAAAAGGAAAAGAGGTGTCAAATAAAAAAACAGGACCTCCATTCTTTCGTTGACAGGGATCCGCAGAAGATTTTAAACTTCTCCACGTGAAGATCTTTATCCATGAATTCATAACCGGGGGCGGCCTGGCCGGAAAAGAGCTACCGGCTAGCCTCTTGAGGGAAGGCTTTCTCATGCTGGAGGCCCTGTTAGAGGACTTCTCCCTTCTCCCCCAGCACCAGATTATAACTTCCTACGATCGTCGCCTGAATTTAAAATTACCGGCCCGGCAGAAGATTCCCGTGGAGGAAGGGGCCTACCAGGAAGCTTTTCTATCTGCCGTTAAGGCCTCCGATGCCGTTCTCCTGATCGCTCCAGAAACCGATGAAATTCTCGCGGAACTGACCAGGACGGTAGAGAAAGAGGACAAACTGCTACTGGGTTCTAGGGCAGAAGGTGTGGAGGTCGCCGGGAATAAGCTTTTGACCTACCGGCGGTTCAAAGACAGGGGAGTGGCTTTCCCTGAAACGGAAGAGGTCTCTTTCACAGAGAACCTTATAGAAAAAACAAAAAACCTGCGCTTCCCCCTGATCCTTAAACCTATAGATGGAGCGGGTTGCGGGGGGGTGTTCCTGGCTAAAAATGTAGACGAGCTCGTTGTTAGCCGTCACCAACTTGCCCGGGAAACCCGGCTGGATCGGTTTCTTATCCAGGAGTACGTTCAGGGCGTCCATGCCAGCGTCTCTTTGATTTCAAATGGATCCCGGGGAGCCCCTCTAACTTTGAACGCTCAGTTCATCGAGGTATCAAACCGGCTGATCTATAAAGGCGGATCGGTCCCGCTGGAACACCCTTTAAAGCAGGAAGTGTTTCACCTGCTCCAGGCTTTACCCGCCTGGATTAAGGGCTTACAGGGCTATGTGGGGGTGGATCTGGTTTTGGCGGAAAGGGGGCCGGTTTTTATCGAAATCAACCCTCGATTGACCACTTCTTATATCGGAGTCAGGAAGATCGTCCCCCTCAATCTGGCCGAAGCGATCCTGGAGGCCGTCCTGGATGAAAAGCTTCCCCGGGAGGTTGAGGTGGCAGGGCAGGTCCATTTTACCTTATGATAACCATACTCGGCTGGGATATCGGAGGGGTGAACATCAAAGGCGCGGTCCTGAAGTATCATCGGAAGCAGGCGCCGGCTTTTAAGGTGGCCAGCCAGTATTTTGAGATCTGGAAAGACCGGGCCGCGCTGGCCTCCGTCCTCAGGTCCCTTCAAAAAGAGCTGATGGGCGCTGATCCCGGAAGACCAGAGGCCATGGCCGTGACCATGACCGCCGAATTATCCGATGTTTTTAGGACCAAACGGGAAGGGGTGGAGTTTATTTTAAATTGTGTAAGGGATACCTTTCCGGAGGCGTTTCTCTACGCTCTGGATCTCGAAGGACGCTTTACCGGACCGGGGGAGATGGGAGATCCTTTGCGCCTGGCTGCAACCAATTGGCTGGCAACGGCTCTGCTTTTGAGTAAGTGGCACAGGAACTGCCTGTTGATGGATATCGGAAGTACCACAACGGATATCGTTCCTATCCTGGAGGGGAGGGTCGCCGCCCGGGGTAACACGGATGTAAGCCGGCTTATAGCCGGAGAACTCGTCTATACGGGAGTCTTACGTACTCCCGTCAGCTCCGTGGTATCCCATGTTCCCATAAAAGGGGAATTCTGCCGGGTCTCCGCAGAATATTTCGCCATCTTGGGAGATGTTCATCTGGTCCTGGGAAATCTGGCAGAATCCGATTACGTTTGCGAAACTCCCGATAAACGACCCAAAACGCGGTCATTCGCCCAGGAGCGCCTGGCCCGGGTTGTCTGCGCAGATAGCGAGATGCTCAGCAGGGAGGAGGTTACAAACTTGGCGGGCTATATTTATGAAAAGCAGATCCAGCAGGTGACCGAAGCTTTGATGCAGGTCCTCTCCCGCGTTCCATCTGCCCATCCTCTGCCCGTTATAACCTGCGGCCTCGGTGAGTTTCTGGGCAAAAAGTGCTGCGAACGCTTAGGGCTAAGGAACCAGGGGATTGAGGAGATGTTAGGCCCTCGCGCTTCCCTGGTCGCTCCGTGTGTTGCCGTCGCTTATCTTTTGGCGGAAAAACTAACCCCTGAAGGGCGCAAAGGGCGCGAAGTATGAGTACCTTCATTACGTCCCCGGGGTAGGTGCCGATTCAAGCTTAGGCTTACCCGGGTCAAGACCTCTTTCGTCTGCGAATCGAAAAGGAGAAGGATGAGCTTGGAGACCGTCGTAAAAGTAGGCGGAAGCCTGAGCGCAACTGGAGATCTTTATAATTTGATGCAAGCGCTGACCACCTTGGCCGACGCACATCAGATCCTGGTAGTCCCAGGGGGAGGAGGGTTCGCGGATACGGTCCGCTATTACCATCGAAAGTACGCCCTCCGTGAGGCGGTGTCTCATCAGATGGCGATTTTGGGTATGGATCAATACGGGCTCCTTCTCCACGGTATCGCCCCCAACAGCCAGGCGGTGAGGACCATTTCCGAAGCAAGGCAGGCCCTTGCCCTCAAACGACTGCCTGTTTTGATCCCTTCGGTATTATTATTTACGACGGATCCCTTGCCCCATTCCTGGAGCGTTACGTCGGACTCCCTGTCGGCCTTCGTTGCAAAAATGGTGGGGGCTCGGAGGCTCGTTTTATTGAAGGATGTGGATGGGATTTTTTCTTCGGACCCCCACCAGGGTAACGTCGCCCGCCTTTTACCCTCCGTAGCGGCCTCGGATCTGGATCTTTACAAGTGTGTGGATCGTCATTTTTCCAAGGCTCTTGAGGGAATTCCGGAGGGTTGGATTCTCAACGGAAGCCACCCCGAACGACTGGCCCAGCTTCTTAAAGAAGGCCAGACGCTGGGAACCCGAATCTATTTCTAACTCAGAAAAAATGGCGGGACGCAAGCGGCTTTTTCCTTGACAGACCTCACTTTTAAGGTGTAAATGAATGTAAACGAACGGGTGCGATACTTCCTTGTTGTTTTTTTCTGCGACTCCTCGCCCTCAGCCCTTTTCCCACGCCGCGGGAGAGGGGATGGGGTTTTGGGTTAATTTTCGCTTTTCGCCCTTTGCCATCATGCTAGCCATCGAAGTTAGGGACCTGGTCAAAAAATATGACACCGTGACGGCGGTTAATGGGATTTCCTTAGAGGTTAAACCGGGGGAGTTTTTTGGATTTCTCGGTCCGAACGGAGCCGGAAAAACGACGACCATCCACATACTGTGTACCCTTCTGAGACCTACCAGTGGAATTGCCAAGATTAACGGGTACGACTGCGCGACCCAGGCTTTGCAGGTCCGGAACTCTATCGGGCTCGTATTTCAAGAGACCACGCTGGACCGAGAATTAACCGTTTATGAAAATCTCATCTTCAATTGCTATCTCTATAATCTGAAGAAAAGCGTGTCAGAAGCCCGAATTGAAGAGATCTTACGGATCTCGGGATTAAAGGAGCGCAAGCATCACTCGATCATGAAGCTCTCCGGAGGCATGCGTCGAAACCTGGATATTGCCAGGGGAATTTTGCATCGCCCCAAGCTTCTCTTTCTGGATGAGCCCACCATTGGGTTAGATCCGCAGGCCCGGATTCATATTTGGAATTTTATCGATGAGCTCCGAAAGCAGGAAGATATGACCGTCTTTTTAACGACGCACTATATGGAAGAAGCGGAGAAATGCGACCGGATAGGGATCATCGATCGTGGTCAGTTGATAGCCCTGGGAAGCCCTATCCAGTTGAAGCGGATTATTCAGGGAGATGTCGTTCACTTGCGAACGACGCGAGATCCGGAGGTCGAGCAATTTATCCAGAAACAGTTCCGTCTCTCCACCAAACGGACCCCGGAGGGGATCTTTTTTGAAGTGCCGTCTGGGGAAGCTTTTGTTCCCGTCCTCTTTAAGACCTTTGGGGATCAGATTCAGGCGATCAATATCAATCGGCCTTCCTTGAACGATGTGTTCATCCATTTGACGGGGAGGGGGTTTTAGGGGTTCGTCCGCGTATGCCAGCTCTCAAGCCTGTTTACATCATCATGGTTCGAGAATTCAAGCGATTTTTTCGCCAGAAGGGCCGATTCTTCAGTGCGTTGGTCCGTCCTTTGTTATGGCTCTTCGTAATTGGGCCCGGGTTCTCGCGGATCGTTCAAACCCCAACGGGAGATTTTTCTTACGCCCAGTTCATTTTTCCTGGGATTATAGGCATGGTCGTTCTTTTCCAGTCGATGCTCTCCTCGCTATCCACGGTGTACGATCGGGAGTTTGGAATCGTCCGCCTGATGCTGGTAGCCCCCATCACAAAGCTAACTATCGTGATCGGGAAAATAGCCAGCGGCTCCCTCCTGGCCGTCACGCAAGGCCTCATTTTGTTGGCGCTGGCCCCCCTGTTAGGTATTAAGATCGGGCCGACGCAACTGCTTAGCATGGCCATCTTTCTCGTTTTAACTGCCGTTACGATCAGCTCTCTGGGTATGCTCATAGCTACCCGGATGAACTCCCTGGAGAATTTTGCCGGCGTCATGAACTTTGTTATCTTCCCCATGTTTTTTGTAAGCGGTGGGCTCTATCCCGTAAAACTTCTTCCGCCCGTGCTTCAAGGCATCGTCTATATCAATCCCCTTACCTATGGAATCGACCTCTTTAAGCATGCCCTGCTTCCCGGAGCTTATCATACGGGGATGGGCGCAGATTTTCCTCTACAGCTAGATATCCTGATGCTCCTGGTATTTACGTTGGGAATGACTTTCCTTGCGACCGTCTTGTTTAACAGGGAAGGGAGATTGGTGCTGCTCGGAAGGAGACCCAGGGGATAGTAAGCTATCGAGCCGGGAAACGTCCCTGTCTGTTAGGGCCTCTATAGTGAATAGAGTGAAAGGGGCTTAACTATAGACGATTCCAGACGGTAACTGTTTGAGCTCTACCGGAGCGAGTTGATGGGTCAACTGGGGAGAAGAGGGGGGGAGGAAATCGATCAGCGTCCCCCAGTTATTGCAGAAAGAGCAGTTATCCTGCCAGGCATCGTAGAAGGCTTTACAGACTTCACACACGAACTGGATCAATTTAGAATCGATCAGCCTGACCGCCGTCTGTTACTCTTCAAGGGCGGCTTCGGTTTTAGAAGAACGTTGATAAATCGTGGCCAGCAGATAATGGGTTTGGGGGATCTCTGGGTACTTAGATTGGAGTTCCAACAGCTTTTCTTCGGCCTGTTCCCGCATCTCCAGCTTAAGATAAAATCTGGCTAAAGCCAGTTTAAGGGGGGGGAGGTCTCGCTTGAGGAGAAGGTCCTGATAGATGGCTATTGCCTGTTGGGGCTTGCCCTGTTGATAATAGTAGTCCTCTATTTTCTTTAAAACTACGGTAGAGACCGCGTTTTCCAGGCTTCTTTCCAGAATCTTACGGGCATTCTTTTGCTGATCTTCGGCCAGGTATATCTCTAGAAGGGCCAGGAGGGCAGGTACAAAATCCGGCATGACCTCCAGAGCGCTCTCGAAAGAGGCCCGGGCCTTTTCTTTTTCACCCCGGTCCTTCTGCTGTAAGCCCAGGCGGTAATACAGGGACGCTAGCCACCGCTGGTCTTCCTTCGACCGCCCCCGGATCAGGTTAAACGTCTCGATGGCCCCCTCGTAGAGCCCGGCCTTCTCCTGAAGTTCTAGAAGCTTAAGTAAAGCCCTCGAACTATACTGGATCTCCAGGATTTTTCGATAAGTTTTTATAGCCTCTGTAAAATTACCTAATAAGGTCCAGTCTTCGGCAGCCCCGAAAAGGGCCGGGATATTTCCAGGATCTTTAGAGAGGACCACGTTATCGTGCTCCAGAGCGCTTTTGTAGTCCTGTTTACGTCTGTAAACTTCGGCCAGCCTCAAGTGTATCTCGACCTCCTCCGGGACCCTCTTTAAGATCCTCTGATAATCGGCCACGGCCTTGTCATAATCTCCCATCAGGTTGCTAGCTTCTGCACGCTCCCGGACAGCGAGAAGGCTCTGCTCGCGTTTTTCCAAGGTTTTTCGTTTCAAATAGGGATAAATGGCGATCACCGCGGTTCCTATAGAAAGAAGAAAAGCGGTAAGAACCCCAAAGAGAAAGGTTAGTAAAATGACGAGGGCGGTGGAGACCTCCCCCGTTCGCCATTCTTTATCGAAGAGGAGCGGAATTCGAAGATGGTATCGTAACTCCATGGTCCCTGGATTCTGAAAGGTAAAAATGGCCACCAGAATACAGGCGATAAGCAGGATCAAAACTGTGGGGATCAAGATAGCCATGGTGGGCGCACGTTTCATAACTGGGCTACTCCTCCGTAATGCGAAACGTCGTTTCGTATTACCTTTTAAGATTTTTCGGGTTTCTGAGAGGCATCGGGCTTTGGATTTTCTTCAGTTCCAGGAGAAGCGGGTGTCTTGGACTTCGCAGGTGGAGCGTTATTCTCATCCCCCAACTTATCCATGATCTCCCCTAACACCTTAGTTACAGAAGGCGTCGGGTTTTGAAGTTGTACGGCCAGCTCTTGTAGGGATTGCTGAAGCTTCTGAAGGTTCGCTTTCTGGTCTCCTGTCGTCATCTCTGAGATCTTGGCCAACCGGTTTCTGGCCTTCTCAACCTCATCTGCGGCAGTGGTATAATCCCCTTCCCTCAAAATAGCTGCCTGTGCGCGCTCGATGGAACCATAGACCCCCTGGAGCTGAACCAGGGCATTGATCTGATTAACCCGCCCTTCCAGGATTTTTGCCTGCTGGTCCACCTGGGATCTCGCCGATTGAATCTCATCCGTTAAAGCCTTAAAGGCCACCTTCATATTTTTATCTGTATCCTGTTGCGCTTTGGCCAGCTTTTGTTCTGTTTCTAACACCTTGCTTTCCAGGGCCTCTAGCAAGAGCGTGTTTTTGCTAACCGCCGACTTATAAGAAGAGGCCAGGACCAGCGAGAAAAGACTCAGGATCACTGCAAGGATTGAGAGACCCTTCCAGAATAAATAAGACTGCCCCAGTTTCTGTTTAACCCCCTGAGATGCGACTTCTAAGTTTACCATGACCTTGAAAAAGGGTCAATTAGAAAGCTTACCTTTGTTTAAGCTCGAGGTTTAGCTTACTAATTTCCCTATCCTGCTCCGTAAGCTCTTCAACGAGCTCCTTAACGGCAGGGCTCTTGGAGATATCATAGACTTTGTTTACGACCAGATTAAAAATGGCTTCACCGAGATCCTTAAACGTCTCTACTTTAGCTCTTCGAATCCGAGCTAATCGGACTTTGATTGAAATCTTTCGATTGAATCGCCGGAGATGATCCCATAACTTCAGGAACCGATCTTTTACCACCACCTGCTCAGAAGGCAGAAGACACCAGGCGGGCGGCAGCGCTCGCTAACTGCTTTCTACCTTTTGCCTTCTACTTTCTGCCTTCGGCTACATAGGAACCCATAAAAGGCCCAGCGCATGAACGGTGATATCCGATTTCTCGGCCCTTATCTGGACTTTTTCGGTCTGCTTCAAATATTCCTTAAATTTTTCATCGATGGCGGCCACCTCTTCTTCCAGCTCAAAGTTGAGATCGTAGAGCTGCTGCTGTAGCTCGCTGAACAGATCGGGAAGTTTATCGAGCCGGTTCTTGGGTTTTCTTAAACGATCGTGCTCTTTACCCACCCGAATCATTTCGCTCAGGGGCCGTCTTCCTTGTAAGAAAGCCAGGATGGGTTCCCCAAAAGTTAACAACACCTCACGCTTTCTGGCTGTGTATTCCAATTCATCCGTGATGAGCTCATCTTTTTGGGTCATGAACTTTTTCTCAATCTGATCTAATCGCCTTTGGTAAACATTTCGCAAATTTTCGATGGCATCTCGAATCTTCTCGTCAATGAGCCCTTCACACTTAAGCTGAAACTCCTCTAAAGATTCTTTTAACCCCGAATAGATTTGTAGTTCAGGGTTATAATATATCACCAGAAAGTAATCCCTGTAAAGGTGTTCCTTGAGTTCTTTTTCAAGCTCCGCGAAATCATCCGCTTTGCTTAAAGCACCGGGAAGTATATCGTAAAAGGCGTCTTCTTCAGGGGTGGCCTGTAAATCCGTTTTGGAGATTTGAAGGGAATTCTGGCTCCAGTCTACAAAGGGATAAGAATCGATAAATCGCGCCGCCAAATAAAATTCTTTGGCCACATAGATATTCGCCCGTTTATAATCAAACTTAACCTCTACGCTCGCATAAATGGCCGGTTTATAAAATGTATGATTCGGAGGCTTTTCCTGCCATTGATCGAAAGATTCTATGAATTTAGAAACCTCTTCCCTTGAAAGGGAAGATTTTCTCAGATAGAGCTGCTCGCCGGTTAGCAAATTTGAAAGCACATGCTGAATTCTATTTCCACTATTCGACATAAAAAGACCTTTAAATAAAAGATTTATTGCTCAGTTAAGCTACAATTTTCGTTATAAAGCGCGAAATTCTGTTTCTTATTTCGCGATAATGAGGAAATTAACCGTGACTATATAAAGAAGTCTCCCGCCTTGTCAATAATAAAAAGGCGTTTCTTTATAGAGACCTGACCGGGCCTTTTTGTCCGAGACCCCTCTTTCTCGTTTCTCTCGTTCCGGGACCTCGCCTGGAAACACCGGTGGCAAGGCAGTACCTGGCCCGAGGGGACGTGAGGTAGAACCCCAACTTAGGTCTCCCGGGCCCCACCTGAGAGCGAGGTGCGGACAAGAAGGCCAGGCGCTATTGTGGAGAATCTCTTACATCCTACTTGCAAGAATTTTTCTATTGAATTATTGTTTATATTTGTAGTCAGCTTTTCCCTAATTTTAGGATTTTAGGGTTTTGAGAGGGTCTTTGATGGAGAGTTCTGCAGATCCTTTCTAGAAATAAAGAAACCCCCATTGCTTTTTTAAGGAAAAGTTATATTATAAAGGCATATATCCTATATATTTAGGAATTTTTGTGTTATAGAGTCCTTATAATATCCCTTTTTCAAGATCTTTTTATTCGGGATGTCAAACGGGAGAACAAATCTAATCCCCCCTCTTTCAAGGAAGGACCCTGTAAAGAATAGGTGTAAAGAATAACTAAAGGATAACGATTGAGATTAACCCCTTAGGGAGTTGTGATTCGATCTTTGAAGCGAGAGGTTCTAACCCCTATAAATCTTTAAGAAAATAGGAGTTTTCTTATGATCGTTGTTGCTGCTGCTCTGGCTTTCGTTTATATTCTTTCGTTGTTTTTACTTTTTCTTTACGGTGTCAACAGCTATATTCTCATCTGGTTGTACCTGCGCAATAAAAAAGGGCAACATGAAAGGGATGAAGAGATCGTTAAAAAGTTCTGGCTGAATAAGAGGCCTCAAGATCTTCCCACAGTCACCATTCAGTTACCCATCTATAACGAAAAGTATGTCATCCGACGTCTGATCGAATCGATTACTGCCATCGAATATCCTCGAGAGCTATTGGAAATTCAGGTCTTAGACGACTCTACGGATGACACCGTCGATATTGCCCGGGAGATCGTCGAAAGATATCAAAAGAAAGGCTTTGATATCTCCTACCTTCATCGCGCGGACAGATCCGGGTACAAAGCGGGCGCCTTAAAGAACGGCCTCGAAAAAGCGCGGGGGGAGTTCATTGCGGTCTTTGACGCGGATTTTATGCCCGGTCGGGAGTTTCTCAAGAATACGATCCCTTTTTTTGAGGATGAGCGCGTGGCTATGGTTCAAACCCGCTGGGGCCATATCAATTGGGATTATTCCTTGTTGACGATAGGGCAGTCCATCGGCATCGATGGGCACTTTGCGGTGGAGCAGGCAGGTCGGGTCTGGGCCGGGCTCTTTATGAATTTTAATGGCACCGCCGGGATCTGGAGAAAATCCGCTATTTACGACGCAGGGGGCTGGCAGGCGGATACCTTGACAGAGGATCTAGACCTGAGTTACCGGGCGCTTCTTCGGGGCTGGAAGATGAAATTTCTGCAGCGCACGGTCTCCCCGGCAGAGCTCCCCGTTCAAATTAACGCCTTTAAGTCCCAACAGCATCGATGGGCTAAAGGCTCTATCCAGACCGCTAAAAAGAACATCTCCCGGATTTTAAAGGCCGACGTCCCCTGGTTTACTAAGTATCAGGCCATCTTACATCTGACCCACTATATGGTCCATCCCCTCATGCTGATCGTCGCTTTGCTATCTATTCCTCTTTTAAAGATCAGCACCCTTTTTCATAGCTTCTCTACCATATTCGTCATAGCTGCTTTTTTTGCCCTGGCCACCTTTGGTCCTTCTTCTCTTTACGTGTTCTCCCAAAGGGAACTTTACAAGGACTGGTACCGACGAATTTGCTACCTTCCGGTGCTCATGTGCCTGGGGACCGGCATTGCGGTGAGCAATGCAAAGGCCGTCCTGGAAGCGCTACTTAACATCGAGAGCAGTTTCCGAAGAACGCCCAAGTTCAAGGTGGAGACGAAGTCCGATGGCTGGAAGAATAAAAGCTACCTGGCCCCTGTGGATTTCCTTATGATTCTGGAGTTTCTCATGGCGATTTACTGCCTGGTAGGCCTTTATCTTTTCCTCTCCAACCGGGGTTATTTCATCGGGCCCTTCCTCGCCATTTACACCGGGGGCTTCCTCTACGTCTCCCTTCTCACCTTCGCTCATTCCTTTTCGGGCCACGACAACTTGCTTCATAGTCTATGGCGCGTCCTTGTTAAACATAAGGGCATTGGGTTAGTTCTGCTGATCGGTTTCACCTTACGCCTTCTCAGGGCTTTTCAGGACGGTCCATTGAGCCCGGACGAATATGGTTTTGTGCCCGTCAATTGGATCAATGTCCTGCCCCCCTCTGATACCATTTGGTTGCCCCTTCATTATGTGTTCAGCATGTTTATTATGGGCTTGCTCGGGTTTTGGAAGTTGATGATTTTAAAACTGGCCAACATCTTTCTTTCCTTAATTATTATCTTCCTGGTTTACATCAACTCGAAGGATTGGAAATCGGGGTTCATTGCCTCTCTGATTTTAGCGCTGACTCCTATGGATATCCTGGCTTCTTCCATGTCCATCCAAGAGCCTTTAATGACCTTATTCCTTCTGTCGGCGTTAACCCTTTTTCTAAAGTACGAGCAAGTTTTTCTTCCCTCTATACTCCTTGGCCTGGCCTCGCTGACGGGATATGAAGCTTGGATCTTTAGCCTCTTTTTTATTACCTACTTTACCGTCACAGCCTTCAAGAACCAGCTCGTCTTTAAGACGTCGGTAAGTCCCCACCTGGTCGAAAGGGAGCTTTTTACGCTCCAAAGGGTTTTATGGTTGACCCTTCCCTCCCTTTTAATTATGCTCATGTGGATCTGGGGGATCCAGTTCTGGCCGCTTACCGAAGCAACGGGGGATGTGGGACAGCTGGGAGCCCATGGCCGGTCCCCCCTACACCTCCTGGCGCCTAGCCCTTTGCTTCATATTTCTAATTTATACCACTGGAGTCAGTCAAGATGGTTCCAGGCCTTTTCCTTCATAAAGCTTATCCTCATCTCAGCCCTTCCCCTTTTTACCGGATGGATTTTAACCTATAAGCACAGTCGGAATAATCCCATATGGAGCTTTACCCTTACCTATTTCTTGCTTTTTGTCCTTTGCATTGGACTGGGGCTCTTTTCCGGCAACTACCGGTATATCTATTTAATTCTCCCTCTCATTGCGATGTACGCCGGGGAATACTGGTCGCGACGTCCCAGGCTCGTCATTCTTATCGTCTTGATGACCATGATCGGAACCTGCTGGTACTATTTCAACATACTGGAGAGGTTTGAGGATTTTAATTCCCACCTTTACCAAACCGTTAACTATCCATTGGGTTTATAACCATGGGAAAAAAATTTGAGGCCATCCGGAAGGGTGGCCGGCTTATAATCCGTTGGGCTCAGCATGTAAGGTCGGCAAACAGCTATTGGAATCGAGTTACTCTTTATCCAGCATTACTGATTCTGCTTATGGGGTTTCACCTGGTGGTTAACTACCTCTGGTTAAGGAAGGATACCGCGCCGCCTACCTGGGACCCTGCCGATTATCTTTATAAAAGTGAGCTGCTCTATCGCTCCCTGAAAGAGGGAGGTATTCCGCTATTCATGAAGAATTTCATCTACGAGGGTTACCGGACGCTTTCCCTATTTCTGACCATCCCTTTTTATTTTCTTTTTGGAGAATCGGAAATGTCGGCCATGATGGTCGAGTTCCTGAGCATGGGGGTCCTCTGCCTCTCGCTCTACGGGATTGGTAAAATCCTCAAGGATGAAAGAGCCGGTCTCCTGGCCGCCTACATTTCCACGACCATGCCTTTAGTGTTCGGCCTATCGCGGATGTTCTTCCCGGAATTTCCCCTGATCGCTGTGGTCGCTCTGAACGTTTATCTATTGCTCAAATCGGATTATTTTAAAAAAACCAAATATAATATCTACCTGGGGTTAGCGATGGGGCTGGGCATGCTGATTAAGATCACCTTCCCCCTCTTTATCATAGGCCCTTTCCTTTTGATCCTTTTTAAAAGAACGGCGGAAGAAATTCGCCTTCACAGGCAAGCTCTGTCCGCTAACGGACAAAGCTCCTCCATGGTTTTCCAGGGACCTGACGGGGAAATCCTCTTCTGGAAGGAGGTCCCCCGGGCAGAGAAATCCCCACGATTCGTTCAAGATGTGGGAATTGTCATTTTGTTAACCCTGGTGCTCTCTTCAATCTGGTATTTCCCCAACGCGACCTATGCGGTTTGGATATTCCTATGGGGAGGATATGGACACCTGACGGAGGTCCATGGGTTTGATCAGCACGTTTTCTCCCCCCATACTATTTTAGGCTATCAACACCTGGTGATCTACCGGGGCCTGTCCAGCTTCTATTTTACCCTTTTTACCCTTGCGCTCCTCTACTACCTTTTTCTCAAAAAGCTTCTTCGTAGAAACCTGACCCTGAGCCGAACCCCCTTTGTACCGGTTATCCTCCTTTGGTTCCTGATTCCCCTGCTGGCATTTACTTTTGCCACTAACAAAGATCTTCGATTCTTTGCCCCTTCCTTACCGGCTTTCGGGATCCTATTAAGCCTGTTGCTCGTTTCCGTTTTTCAAAAGGATTTATATCCGGTTTATGGGGTCGCTTTAGGTATCCCCTTGTTCCTTTTCTACTCCCTCTCCTTCCTCCCTTCCGAGATGTTCAATAATAAAATCTATTATGTACTCCTCGGAACAAGATACGTCGCTATGGGACGGGGCTATTATAACCTTCCCCCCATTCAAGAAGATTGGAAAACGGAGCAGATCCTTCACACCTTGCAAGCCTACTCTAACCATTCCAATTCCGACGGTCAACCCCCGCAAATAGCTATCATCTCCAACCAAAAATATTTCAATCGGGATCTCTTTAAATATCTTGCCTATCACCAACAGCAAGATAATCCTGCACAGGCGATGAAATTCAGATACTGCGATCATTATTCTATGACGTTCTCTTTGGAGGAGTGCCTTCGGATTGTGAACATGGCCGATTATGTCCTGTTCAAAACCGGGGACCAGGGACCGGCTTACTCGGTTCCATATAATTCCACGATCATTAAAATGCTCGAGGAGCATAAGCTCCCCTTCAGAGAAGTCTCTTGCGACATCACCCTTCCCGATCAGTCTAAGGTACGCCTTTTTAAAAAAGTGGTGGAACATCCGGCCGAGGCCAATAACCATGACATCTCTAAACAGGAAACCTACGCATTTACAAGCCTATTATGATTCCATATGGTCCTCTCCCCATCCGGAACGTCCGGTACAAGAAGAAATCCTAACCAGGCTCCACTTCCAGACCTCCTGCAGGGCCTTCGCTTTAGAGTGTTTGGGCCCCCTAAAGGGCCAAAGAATCCTGGAAATAGGTCCGGGACGTGGACAGGAAACGCTTCTGTTCGCCAGGGAGGGGGCCCAGGTCTATGCCCTGGATATATCCTCTAAAAGTCTCGAATTGATTAAGAATCTAGCCAAAGCCCATGGGGTTTCCGCTCAGATTACCCTGATCCACGCCGACGCGGAGCGACTCCCCTTTAGAGGAGGGACCTTTACCCGTGTTTTCGCGCAGACAACCTTGATGCACACAGATTTTCTACAGGTCGCCCGGGAGAGCGCACGGGTCTTATCTCCAGGGGGGAAAGCTGTTTTCATGGAGCCCCTCAGATCGAACCCCTTCCTCTACCTGTACCGAACGCTGTGTTCGGAATTTAGATCTACCGCCCCTTGCTATCTTCGCCTGAGGGATGTCCGGCAGATGGGGAGGTATTTTAAAGCTTACTTCCATCGAGAATTTTACTTAACTGCTTTGATAGGTCTTTATCTGACCGAGGAGAAAAAGACCCATCGGGAGATAAAACGAAACTTAGAACGCCTGGATAACTGGTTAACTCACAAGCTTCCTTTCCTGCGCTCCTTTTGTTGGATGACCGTGATGAGCTTCGAAAAATAGTTTCTTTGTCCGTCATCCGTAGTCTGTATCGCAGGAGTAACCCCCCGGGGCTCTCCTACGGTGGAGCGGACAACGGACAACGGACAACGGACAACGGACGACAGGCCATGGATTTAAGTCTTATTATCGCTTGCTACAATGAAGAATTGGTTCTGGAGCAAAGCATGCGGGAGATATTTAACGTCCTTGACTCCACACGCTATACCTATGAAATTATCTTCGTGGATGATTGCAGCCAGGATAATACCAGGAAGATTATCGATGAATTGATAGGAAAATACGCCGACAAGGCCATAAAAAAAATCTTCCACCTGGAAAATCAAGGGCGCGGTCAAACGGTGGCGGATGGGATCCGGCAAGCAGAGGCAAAAGTGGTCGGCTACATCGATATCGATCTGGAAGCCCATGCCCGCTACATCCCGTCGATGGTCATGGCCATTCATGGGGGAGCGGATATCGCGGCGGGGTGGAGGATTTATAAACTTCAGTTGAGAACCCTCCATCGCGCCATCTCCAGTAAAACTTACATTGCTCTGGTCAACAGGCTCCTTAAGGTCCGGCTTAAAGATACGGAAACCGGTTACAAATTTTTCAACCGGGAGAAGATCCTTTCCATTTTAGATGAGGTCGAAGATAAACGGTGGTTCTGGGATACAGAAATTATGACCCGGGCTTATTACAAACACTTTAAGATAGAAGAGATCCCTGTGCTCTTTATTAAGCGTCACGAAGTCCCTTCCACAGTGAAATTCTTTAAAGACTCCTGGGAATATTTTGTTAAGCTTTTGAAATTTCGGAAAAGGGTGAAGAGCTGGACACCGGAGGGGATGGATAAAAGCGGCGAAGGATCGTAGGGCGACGCAGGCCCTGGCCTGGGTTTTACGCGCCAGACCCCGGCAAAAGCCGGGGCCCCCCTCTGCCGTGCGACGAAGCGGGCAGACCTGCGGTTAGTTTATGAATTTTGAAGAGTATCAGCGCCATTACACCTTTGAAGCAGATTACTGGTGGTTCGTTGGAAGGAGGAAGATTATTTTCGATCAGATCGCCGACCTTCCCCTCAGCCCGGAAAAATCCCTTATCCTCGATGCAGGTTGTGGCACCGGGTTGATCACCACGTATCTGAATCGCTACGGGAGAACCCTCGGGGCAGATGCTTCGGAGGAAGGTCTTAGGTTTTGTAAATCCAGGAGATTGAAAGATCTAGTATTAACCGATGTTCAGAAACCTCCTTTGAAGTCTGACCGGTTCGATCTCATTGTAGCGTTGGACCTTCTCGAGCATCTGGAGGAGGACACCCTGGCCCTTAAGGAATTTTACCGAATATGTAAGGCGGGAGGCCATCTTCTGGTTTTTGTTCCGGCCTACGAATTCTTGTGGAGCGGTGAGGATGTCGTCTCACAACATCGGCGAAGATATACGGCCAGAGAGCTATCCGATAAGATGCAGGAAAGCGGCTTTTCCATCAAGAAGTTATCTTACGTAAACACCCTCCTGTTTCCTTTAATTTGCCTGGTTATTCTGTTTAATAGGTTCTTCAGACCGGAAACTTTATCCCGATCCAATTTACACCCTTTACCTGCTTCCTTGAATAGAATCCTCACAGGAATCCTAAAGAGCGAGGCGTTTTTTCTAAAAAAAATAGACTTTCCCTTTGGGGCCTCTCTCCTCTGTCTGGCCGTAAAAACTTAAGCCTGGCTTTTATTTCAAGGCCGGGGGCGGCCTCTAGATTTTTTATAAATCTCTCTTTTAGCCTGCAAATTGGCTAAAAATCTAAAATTTCTTCTTGAAATTATTTTGTAGGTATGTTACAAGTCTTCTGTTGAGAGTGTTTGTCCCTTTTGCTTGCCGGCTTCCGTGCGTATTTAACGACCAAAGGGGTAAGATGCTCCACAGACCTTTTTATCTGTGGATTGTTTTACGTTTTATATGTTATGCTAAAGAGTTATCGAGGCGTTGCTCCGGAAGTTCATGAGACGGCTTTTGTAGAGGAAAGCGCGCAGGTTATCGGCGACGTAAAAATAGGAGCAAACTCCAGCGTATGGTTTAACGTGGTCATCCGAGGGGATGTTAATTCCATACGGATTGGGGAGAGGACCAATATTCAGGACGGGTGCGTTCTTCACGTGACCCTCGATACCCATCCTCTGGTCATTGGAGATAACGTCACCATCGGCCATGGAGCTATCGTTCATGGATGCCGGATTGGATCCAACTGCCTGATCGGTATGGGGTCCATCATCCTCGATGGAGCGGTGATCGGAGAAAACTGTGTAGTTGCCGCCGGGGCTATAGTTACGGAGGGAAGCGTTATTCCGCCGAACACCCTGGTCATGGGAATTCCCGCAAAGCCAAAACGGGCTGTAGCCGATAAAGACCTTGAAAGAGCCCGGGCCGGTTGCGACCGATACGTTCGGAATAAGGAGATTTATAAGACGGAAGTAAAAACCTCGAAGCCTTGAAAATTACAGGTCATCTTGTCGTTACAGGGGCCCTGCCGGGGTCAGGTCCGGAAGGGCCAGGATGTCCTCGTCCCGAGAGGGTTCGGGATTGCTCGCAAGGACAGAGAGGGGGAAAAGTTTCAGATTCGCTAGAGGAGTCGAGCCGTGAAAGAAATTGTTGATGAAAAAACCGTGGTCCTGGTTATCCATTGGATAGCCATCATAGCTCCAATTTTAGGTCTCTTAATAGGCTTTGGGGTGGGAAAAATCCGCCATCAAGTCAAATCGGATACGGTCAAAGGACTTGTGATAGGTTCCTTCGGTATTTTGAATTGGGTGATGTGGCACGTTTACGACCGGATTACAAACCATTATGGGTTAGATACGGTTAAAAATCTTGTAGTTAATCTGATTGTGTTTATCGTCGTAGGGATGCTAGTCGGGATCGTGTTGGGTATTTTTTGGAAAAAAGACTCTGTAGAGAAGTAGAGAGACGTTGTCCGTTGTCCGTTGTCCATCTTAAGGTAGCGTAGAGCAGAGCAGATTTTATCTGCTTCTAGCCGCGTTATCTGAGGATGATGCCGGATAATACTAAGGAGGCCTATGTATGCGTCTTACGATAACTCACTTCAACATCTTCCTGAACTTGAGTTTTCTACTCATCGGTCTGTTTAACCCGTACCTTGCTTCGGCAGCCGCACCTCAAGAACGCTCGCTTGTTCCGGTACCAGATTATTCGGATTATGGGGGATATTATCCCGATTGCTCCAGCCGTTCCTATCCTTATCCCTCGTCTGAAGTTTGTTATCGTTGGGTGCCAGGTTATTACAAATATCACCGGTATTGGATACCAGGTTACTGGCGTTACCAGCGGGTCTGGGTCCCCGGTTATTGGAAATACGATAAAAAGTGGGTGGAAGGGCACTGGGAAACCAGGTATTACGGTCAGCCTTACCGGGATTATTACGACTCTTACAAAGACTTTGGCTATTATAGTACCCAAGACTACAGAGCTACGGGGATGCCTCCCGTAGCGCCCGACGCCCAGAAGGGCGGATCGATCCCCTATGGATATTTTGATTCCAGGGGAGTCTGGGTCCCCTATCAGAAGTAAAATTAGTCTGCAGTTCGTAGGGGCAATCCCCTATATCTGCCCTGGTGAGAGGCAACCGCAAGGGATCGCCCCTACAACGGACAACGGACAGCGGATAGTATTGATTTCATTTGAGGCTTTTTTAGATATTATCAAGAAACCCCTCCAATATGCTGCTAAAAATGATTTCGCCAATATAGAACGGGTTCATGATCTGGGAAAGACTATTCTGAGTTGTATAAGGAATGTAGATACCCAGCCTTTGGAGGTCAAGTTCCAAGACCATCTTCAGGTTTTGGAAGGATTATTTCAGAGTTATGAGGCAGCGCCTCGAGAAAGAAAAATAGAAATTGTAACCAAAGCCTTGCAGTGGGTAGACACCCTGAGAGAAGGCAGAGAACCGAAAAAGAATGGGGAAACGGGAGAATGGAAGCAGGGAAGCAGGGAAGAACCGGTACGCCCTCCTCCCCCCCCTCTTTCATCTTCTGACTCCGGTCCTTCCCCCTTCAGCCTCAGTACCCCCCTTCAGTACATCAAAGGGGTTGGACCCAAGCGAGCCCAGATTTTAAAAAGACTTAACCTTATCACCGTCGAAGACGCCCTCTTTTTCCTTCCCCGACGCTACGAAGATCGAAGACAGATCAAGACGATCGTCTCTCTGGAGCCTGATACCTGGGAGACGGTATATGGGGAGGTTAAAACCTGTGGGGTGGTGACCACTCCCCGACAGCGGACCAAAATTTTTGAGGTGTTCATCGGAGATGGAACCGGGACCCTGACAGCCAAATGGTTTAATCAACCTTATCTAAGACAGATCTTTAAGAAAGGTTGCAGGGTGATCCTACACGGAAAGGTTAAGTTCAGCCGGTATAAACTTGCGCGGGAAATGATCCAACCTGAATATGAGATTCTAGACGATGAGGAGACCGAGGCGGGTTCACCTGGCCGTGCGCCCCTACACATGGGTCGGATTGTTCCGATCTATCCTCTGAGCGAAGGACTTTACCAGAAAACCCTGCGAGGGGTTATGAAAACCATTGTGGATCAGTATGCGGAGGCTTTAGAGGAAATGCTCCCGCCCGAGCTTAAAAAGAAGTATAGGTTGCTGGATCTGCCGGAAGCCATCCGTCGGGCTCACTTTCCCAGCGAGGAAGATGAGGTCGAAAAACTGAATCGTGGTACTTCAGAGCCGCATCGCCGGTTGATTTTCGATGAATTTCTCCTGCTGGAATTGGGGCTTGGATTGAAAAAACGTGGGGTTGCCATGAAACAGAAAGGGATCGCCTTTCAATTTAAGGGGGAGTTGGAACAGAGACTTCGCGCCTTACTCCCTTACCAGATGACGGCTGCCCAAGAGCGCGTCCTCTCTGAAATTAAAAAGGATATGAGATCGGCGCATCCCATGAACCGATTGCTCCAAGGCGATGTAGGTTCGGGGAAAACGATTGTAGCTCTCATAACCCTTCTCTCTGCCGTAGAAGCTGGATATCAAGGAGCTATCATGGTTCCCACGGAAATCCTGGCCGAACAGCACTATCGGAACATCTCGCAGTTCACAGAAAAACTAGGGTTGACAGCCTGCTTGATAACGAGTAGGCTTAGGAAGAAAGAACGGGAACAGCATTTATCCAGTATCAGGGAGGGTCGGACCCAGATCGTTATCGGAACTCACGCTTTAATTCAAAAAGATGTGGAATTCCATAAGCTGGGACTCGTGGTAATCGACGAGCAGCATAAGTTTGGGGTCATGCAGCGGGCAACCCTCAAGGAAAAGGGTTATAGTGAGTCGGAAGAAGGCAAAACACAGCGTGGAGAAGACAACTCACCGCCATTGCCTTCTGGACCCCGGGTTCCAGGCTCTACGCTCCTTCAACCGGATGTCCTGATCATGACGGCAACCCCGATTCCCAGAACCCTTTCCCTGACCATCTATGGGGACCTGGATGTATCCGTCATCGATGAGTTGCCTCCCGGTCGGACTCCGGTAACGACCCTGTTGTTTTATGACCGGGATCGGGATCGGGTCTATAACTTGATCAAACGGGAAGTGGAGCAAGGACGTCAGGCGTACGTCATTTATCCGCTGGTGGAAGAGTCGGAGGTTCTGGATCTGAAGGCCGCTACGGAAATGGCCGAGCAGCTGAGTGCGGAGGTATTTCCCCAATTTAAAGTGGGATTAGTTCATGGCCGAATGAGCGGAGAAGAAAAGGAGCAGATCATGGGAGAATTCAAAAACCAACAGATTCAGATTCTGGTCTCCACGACGGTTCTAGAAGTGGGCATCGATGTGCCGAACGCTTCGGTTATGCTTGTTGAACATGCGGAGCGTTTTGGTCTCTCCCAATTACACCAACTCAGAGGTCGCGTGGGGCGGGGATCCTATAAATCCTACTGCTTGCTCCTGGCCCATCAACCCATCGGAGAGGAAGCTAGAATGCGTCTCAATGCGATGATCGAGACCACAGATGGGTTTGTTATTGCGGAACGGGATTTGGAAATTCGCGGGCCCGGAGAATTTTTCGGGACCAAGCAATCGGGGCTCCCAGATCTTAGAGTTGCCAATATCCTTCGGGATGCCAGGATTTTAGAGCTGACCCGGGAAGAAGCCTTCTGTATCGTCCGTCAAGACCCCACCCTCTCCCGACCCGAGCACGAGAAACTTAAATGGGCTTTAGAGAAACGATGGGCTAAGAAGTTGGAGTTGATTAGTGTAGGTTAGAAAAAAGGCGAAGGGCAAAGGCGAAAGTAAAAACCTTCCTTTCGCCTTTGCCCTTCGTCCTTTTGCCTCGCATTTATGGATTGGCCTCCTGTCTACGATGAAGCATATTTGCCGGAACGGCATCAGAAGTATTGGTTCCCCTATGAAGAGACCCTGGACCCGGAGGAGCGCGAAAAGCTTATTTTGAAGAAGCTGCAGGCCCAAATTGCTTACGCATATCAACATGCTCCATTTTACCGGAAAAAATGGGATGAAGCGGGTCTTCAGCCAGGCGATATCAAAACCCTCGATGATTTTCATCAGATGCCTGTAGTCACCAAGCAGGAAATCCGGAAAGACCAAATGGAGAACCCGCCTTTCGGATCTTATCTCTGCATCCCCCGGCAAGAGATCTTCCGGATCCATGGGACCTCGGGGACAACTGGGAAACCTACAGCTTTCGCCATTGGCCGAGATGACTGGAGGCGCATCGGCAATGCCCATGCACGAGTATTATGGGGAATGGGATTGCGGCCCGGCGATATAGTTTTTATCGGTTCTTTCTTTAGCCTTTATCTGGGAAGTTGGGGGGCCTTGGTTGGGGCCGAGCGGCTCGGATTAGCGTGCTTTCCCTTTGGAGCCGGGGTTCCTGGACAGACGGAGCGAGGCATCGAATGGATGCGAGACATCAAGCCCACCGCTTTTTATGGAACCCCTTCTTACGCGTTGTACGTAGCCGAAAAAATGCGGGAGTTAGGCTATGAGCCGAGGGATTTTGGATTAAAAATCATGGTCTTTTCCGGAGAGCCGGGGGCGGGTATTCCTTCCACGAAGAAGCTTATCGAAGAGACCTATGGAGCCCTTTGCTTGGATGCGGGAAGTACTGCAGAAATGACTCCCTGGATGAGCAACGGAGAGTGTGAAGACCGTCATGGCATGCATCTCTGGCAGGATATCGTCTACGCAGAGTTAGTCGATCCAGATACCCGACAGGTGGTTCCCTACGGAAAAGAAGGAGTCCCGGTTTATACTCATCTAGAGCGGACTTCTCAGCCCATGATTCGGTTTTGGTCAGGAGATTTATCTACCTGGACCCAGGAGCCTTGTTCCTGCGGGCGTACTTATCCCAGGCTCCCTAAAGGAATTTATGGCCGGGTCGATGATATGTTCATCGTTCGCGGTGAAAATATTTATCCCAGCGCCATTGAAGATGTGTTGCGCGCAACGGAAGGATTTGGTGAGGAGTTTCGGATCCTCATTACTCGTGAAAAGACCATGGACGAACTGACCGTTCAGGCTGAATATAATCACCAGCTGAAAAAAGAGACCCAAAGGAATCCTCAAGCGCTGGAAAGATTGAAGGAAACCCTGGAAACCAGGCTACGGGTTCGTCTCGGGGTTCGGGCGCAGGTTCAGCTTATGGAACCTGGAAAGTTGGAGCGAACCCAGTTTAAAGCCCGAAGGGTTATCGACGAGCGAACCAGATCCTCCTCCCCTCCCTAAACAGAAAGCAGACGGCCTAGGGGTTATGGCCTCCTGCTTTCTATGTAAGGGGACCAGGGCAGGTGCCCTCACGAACGGTATGACTTTCCAAGTCCAAAGTGCTCTCATTGCAGCGATTGTAAATCTTTGCTTTGCCGTTTACTTTCTCCTTACCAATAGAAAGAACCGGCTGCATCGGACTTTCTCTTATCTGAGCTTTAATATTTTTCTCTGGAATCTGGGATTTTTTCTCTATAAGCTGACGGGAAGTAATTTCTGGTATCGCGTTCTTTTCGTGGGCTCCCTCTTCATCCCCCCCAGTGCCCTCCATTTCACGCTGGCGTTCCTTTCCGTAAAAAATCCGACGGAATGGAAATTGCTCCGATACACTTATGCCATGAGCCTGGGCCTTTTAGTGACCGTAATGACCCCCTTCTTTTTCATGCGAGAGTGGAGCATCCTCACGGTCTGCTATTTCTTTCCGGTCCTCTATGTATGTCTTTATCTCATTTATAAAAAATATTCTCAAACCGAATCGGCCACGGAAAAGGCAAAGCTTAAATACATGCTGATCGGCGGGGTCGTTGCGACCACCGCCGGGATCACCGATTTTCTACCGGGGATGGGCATTCAAGTCCCCCAGTTGGGAAACCTGGCTCTCATGGTCTACATGTACTTTATCTCCCAGTCCATCGTAAAGTACCGATTATTAGACCTCCATGAGATTATCGGAAGGGGTATCGTGCTCGTCACCCTGGCCTCTATAACCGGGGGCATCTACGGGGCCCTGGTTTTATGGATCGGAAACCGGCCAGGGCTCGCTATCTTTAACACCTTTATCGCCTCTTTGCTCATCCTGCTGCTTTACGAACCTATTAAAATGAAGGTCCAAGACCGGGCGAACCGTATCTTCCTCAGGGAGAGCTATAATCTCCAGAATATTCTGAGCACCCTGAGCCGGAAAATGGCCCGGGTTTTAACCGTCGATGAGCTCCTCAGTTTGGTCATCAACACCATCAAGGAATTCCCCCGGGTGACCCACGCCTCTATTTACATTTTCGACGAGCGGGAGGTGGTCTTTAAGCTGGTAGAGGCCATTGGAGACCATCGGGAAAGAATTCCCAAAACCCTTGAAACAAAGATCCTCATGGAGTATCTAAAGGAGAAAAGGGGAGCGCTCATCCTGGAAGAATTGGAGCGAGAGCTTAAAGAGAATGGAACCCTGGGAGCATGGAACCCTGGGAGCATGGAACCCTGGGAGCGAGAAAGCGCTTCCCCCCTTTCCACACCTACTGCAGCCATTTGCAGGCTGATGAAGAGTATGGAGGCCCAGGTGTGCCTTCCCTTGATCAGCCAGCACAAAGTGCTGGGACTCTGTAACCTGAAGGATGTAGGCTTGGAGGGAGCTTATTCGAGTCAAGAAATTGCGCTGCTCATGACCGTTGCCAACCAGGCGGCCATTATCATCGATAATTATAAAATTTATGAAGCTATGAAAAGGAAAGACCGCCTGGCCGCTTTAGGAGAGATGGCCACAGGTCTGGCCCATGAGATCCGAAATCCCCTGGGGGCTATTAAAGGCGCCGCCCAGTACCTTCAACTGGAGCCCTCTGCGGAAGAGAAGAGGGAGTTTTTGAATATTATCCTTGAAGAAGTGGACCGATTGAACGGCGTGGTCTCCCAGTTCCTGGACTACGCCCGTCCTTTTAAGAAAAATATCACCCTTTGTGAAATTAATGCCATCTTGGATAAGACCCTTTCTCTCATCAAGGCCAGAGGGATTCCAGAGCAGATTGAAATCGTTACGAATTTTGAACAAAATTTGCCCTTACTCCATGGAGACGCAGAGCAGATTAAGCAGGTGTTTTTAAATCTTATTTTAAATGCCATACAGGCCATATCGGAAGCGGGAACGTCGGGCACGGCTGAAACGTCGAGGACGGGAGGGAAATTGGTTATTTCCACAACTCTCCATAGTTACCCGGATAAAGTGGGAACTTACATAAGTATAAAATTTGCAGATACAGGAATTGGAATTCCCGTGGATCACATAGATAAGCTATTTAATCCCTTTTTTACAACGAAAAAAGAAGGGACGGGACTGGGCTTGGCGATCTGCCATCGTATTGTTGAAGGCCACGGAGGAACCATTGAAGTCAGTAGCCAAATCGGAAAAGGAAGCCGGTTCGTAGTAAAATTACCTGTTCAGTAACGTATTTGCGGCTCGGGATCCTCCTCAGGGGAGCCGAATCGACACAGATTTTATCCTGCAGGCCTCTGTGCCATCTGAGGATGGACGACGAACCACAGGTAACGGACCTTGAAGAAACGAATCCTTATTGTAGACGACGAAAAGAACATGCGCCGGATTCTGGAAGCCCTCTTAACCAAAGAGGGCTATGAGGTCGCGGAGGCATCCGACGGGGAAATGGCTTTAGCCTGGCTGAAAGAAAACTCTTGCCAGACGGTTATTACGGATCTCAAAATGCCCGGGATGGACGGACTCACCCTGATGGAACATATTCTGAGGGATCATCCAGGTCTCCCGGTTATTATCATCACCGCCCATGGGACTATAGAAACGGCCGTGGATGCCATGAAAAAAGGGGCCTACGATTATATTACAAAGCCTTTCGAGCAGGAGGAAATGAAGGCCACGGTCTACAAAGCGGTTAGAACCCAAGAGCTCGGTCAGAAGGAACTTCTTCCTGAATTTGAGTACCAAGAACGGTTTGGGATTATCGGGGAGAATCCGACTATGAAAGAAATTTACAAAACCGTTGAAAAGATAGCCGATAGTCCTTCAACGATTCTTATCATCGGTGAAAGTGGGACGGGAAAAGAGCTCATTGCCAGAGCTCTCCATGAAAGAAGTTTCAGACGCGATAAACCTTTCATTAAAGTTAATTGTGCAGCAATTCCTGAAAACCTTGTGGAAAGCGAACTTTTCGGTTACGAGAAGGGAGCCTTCACCGGCGCTGTCACGAGTAAACCCGGTCGGTTCGAACTTGCACATACCGGGACCCTTTTTTTGGATGAAATTGCTGAAATTAAAAAGGAAATTCAGGTAAAACTTCTACGGGTCCTTCAAGAACAAGAATTTGAAAGGGTCGGAGGGATCAAAACCTTGAAAGTAGATGTGCGCCTCGTCGCCGCGACGAACCGGGATTTGCACAAGGAGATCAAGGAGGGGAACTTTCGCGAAGACCTGTTCTATCGGCTGAACGTAGTTCCTATTAAATTACCCGCCTTGCGAGACCGAAAAAGCGATATTCCCCTTCTCGTCCGACATTTTATTGCCAAGTACAATAAGCGCTTGAACAAGAATGTACAAAGCATCAGCGAGGAAGCTAAGGCCCTCCTCATGAGACATAACTGGCCTGGGAATATTCGAGAACTGGAAAATGTTATCGAGCGGGCGATCTTGCTCTCAGATTCAGAACGTATCACGAAGGCAGATTTACCGGAGGAACTTAAGGCGGAAGGGATAGAGCCGGGAGACTCGGAGGTCGAAGAGCAAGACTATCCCCCCCTTCCCGTGCTCGGGTCTCAAAGGGAGCTCCAGGCCCCGATATACGGCTTAAACTCGGACTTAAGCTTGAAAGACGCTGTTAGGCAGGCAACGATCCAGGTGGAAAAAAACCTGATCGTCAAAGCCCTGCAAGAAACCCGAGGCAACGTAACCCGAGCGGCCAGAAAATTAGGTATCAGCCGAAAGAGCCTTCAAACCAAAATGAAGGAGTATGAACTGAGGGAGAAAGATTGGGATGCCTAAAGAAGGCTCTATGGGTGGATGCGGGCATGGAAAGATCGAAGAAGGGACTTCCCCCCTCCCCGCTCTCCGTACCCCCATCCTCCCACTTTTAACCCCTGGATGAATCCCTACCGCCCATCCGACATAGAAAAACTAGAGCAGGCCCCGGCAGATGCCATCGTAGAACATTTCAGCCGCATTCCAGATATAACGGAATATACGCTGGACTCTCATCTGTATCCCCTGGCGAAGCTGGAAAATTTGAAAAAAATCCTTGAACAGGCCCTGTCTACCTGTTCTCCTCAGAGCGACTCCTACCTGGCTTACGATAAGATCCTGAGACGCCTATCCGATCTTATGACCACTCGGATCGATTACGTCCAGGGATTTATCGAGCAGATCTTAAGTAAAAAGTCTATTTTGACCCATAGATACCCCCTGGAAGTCGCCCCCACCTCGGAGATACTTTTCCATGTCGATCTCATGAAAGATGTGGGAATACCCGCCGCAGTCGGTGAGGACGCTTATAATGAAGCCCTTCAGAAGCTGGTCAAAGCTCTAAAATTCCGGTTTAATGAGGCCCTGAATGTCTATAAGGAGCTCTATCTGGTAACCCACGAGGAGATCGCGAAAGACCAGAACAGGTTCCCTCAGGAGGATCTGGAACAGTATAAAAATTTTCTCGAAGATGCCCTCCTGATGACTAAAAAGCATATCACCGTTAAAACCCAACAGGTGAATCAATTGAAAGGGACCCTGCTTAAAATACTGGAGGCTCTGGCCCTTCGCGCCCTTGAGTCCAAAGACCTCGCGGATAAGGCCCAATATAAACACCTCCTCCATCTTATCGAGGTAAACCTGGATGGCTTTGAGGCAGAGTTCGCGCGGGAGATCGTCGAGCGATTCTCAAATGCGAGGTCGGAAATGACCATGGAGAAATACTCCCTGGCAACCCTCCGACATCATCGGAAATTGATCGAACTGATCATGGAGGCCTCCAAATACCCCGAGCAGGTTCTGGATCTTTACGATATCCTGGTAGATCTTGTGCTGGCCGAATCTGAACAAGTTAGAAGCTTTAAAGCCGACAAGCGAGATCTGGAGATCCCGTCGCTGGAGGTCAAAGTGATCAAGGGCGAAGAGGAATTGGACGAAGAAATGACGCGGTTTGAGGCGCTAACCCTGGCTCAGAAGGCTTTAGCTTTGATCCACTTATCCCTGTACGGACTCTTTGAACATATATCGTCTAGACTCACCGCGGAAGAATTTAGTAAGTATCCCATTGGAATTATCAAATCTACCGAAAAAACTTTGAAAGATCTGGAACAGCACGGCCTGCCCGAAAAGGATATTAAAGCCATTCAAAATAATGCAGATTACTTAAAGGCCCTGGAACGGATAGATAAAACCCTGGCTACTTATAAAAGCTCCGGGGATAAGTACGATTTCATAAAAATCTATAAAGAAACTGATTATGAAATCGATGGGCTCGTGTTCTGCGCTTTTAATGATCTTATACTGCGGATGATTCAGAATATAGGAGAGGCGAGTTTTATCCTCGATTCCACGGAGACGGGGATCTCCCAGGATCGCCGACAGGAGCTAACGGTGACGATCGGTGAAAGATACCGCCAGGAGTGGGAAAGACAGGCGCAAGAACGACAAAAAGAAGAAGAGCTTGAGCTGGTCAAATTAGCAGAAAGTCTTTAAGGGATAGGGCCCACGGAAAGCCTCATTGGTTCTCATCTTAAGTTTTTTTCTCTTGCATTGTCCCAACTAATCCATATAAATAATTGTAGTAACCGGCTAATTAGGTGCATATTTGTAATATTTATAATGGATGATCCCCCATATAATGGATGATCCCCCATGAATTTTACGTATACGGCTAGGGGATCATCCCTTCTCGAAGGGGCTAGAAAGCTAAATTCAAATTGATCGATAGGAGGTACAACCATGTTACTATGGAAACCTGATCCGACCTTCTATCCTTCTCCGAAGCTGGCGATGCAAGCTCCGGCTGAAGGATTAGCCTATGTTGCAGCCCTCAATGTAAATGGCGGACCCGATATGCTGAGCGTAGTGGATCTGGACCCCCATTCCCCCACTTACGGGCAGATCCTCCATTCCGTAGAAATGCCTTATGCAGGAGATGAACTTCATCATTTCGGCTGGAATGCCTGCAGTTCAGCCTTATGTCCCTACGCACCACATCCTTACGTAGAGCGGCGTTACCTGATTGTCCCCGGTCTCCGTTCCTCGCGAATTTATGTCCTAGATACGAAGCCCAATCCCAAGGAACCCCGCATTGTTAAGGTCATCGAGCCGGAAGAGGTAAAGACCCGAGCGGGGTATACCCGCCTCCATACGGTCCACTGTGGGCCTGAAGGCATCTACCTTACGGCTCTGGGCGGAAGCGATGGGGATGGACCGGGAGGCGTGTTGTTACTCGATCACTACGATTTCCAGGTTCTAGGGAGGTGGGAGGTGGACCGAGGTCCGCAGTTTCTGGGTTATGACTTCTGGTGGCATTTAGGCTATGATGTCGGCATCACCAGTGAATGGGGCCCCCCCTCCCTATTCGAGAACGGACTGAACGTTGCAGATGTAGTGAACCGGCGTTTCGGTCACCGCATCCATATCTGGGATCTTCGCCGGAGAAGACACCTTCAGGCTTTAGAGCTGGGGGATGAAAATCAAATGGTGCTCGAGTTGCGCCCTGCCCACAATCCCACCAAAGCTTACGGTTTCGTAGGGGTTGTGGTTAACGTGCAGAACCTCTCCAGCTCGATCTGGGTCTGGTACAGGGAAGATGGCCAATGGGAGATACGAAAAGTCATCGAGATCCCTGCCGAGCCCGCAGATCCTGAGGCCCTACCGCCTATCTTGAAGGATCTGAGAGCTGTGCCCCCTCTGGTCACCGACATCAACCTCTCCCTAGATGATCGCTTCCTCTATGTCTCGTGTTGGGGCTCCGGGGAGATGCGGCAATACGACGTCTCCGATCCTTTCAATCCTAAGCTCACGGGCTCGATACGGTTGGGCGGCCTGGCCCGTTCCACCCCTCATCCCAAGGTCGGCCCCGTACAGGGCGGCCCTCAGATGGTTGAGGTAAGCCGAGACGGGCGCCGTATCTACTTCACCAACTCGCTTTATAGCAGTTGGGACGATCAATTCTATTCAAATCTGCAGGGCTGGATGGCAAAGATCAACGCAAATCCTGAGGGGGGTATCGCGCTGGATCCTGAATTTTTCGTGGACTTCGGCGAGATCCGAGCTCACCAGGTTCGGCTGCAGGGGGGCGATAGCTCCTCCGATTCGTTCTGTTTCCCATGAACGGGCTCTGGCCATGGCTTACACTGGCATTACTCGGCGCCTATCACGGCATCAATCCTGGGATGGGCTGGCTGTTCGCCGTAGCGTTAGGCCTGCAAGAGAAAAGCCGCCAGGCTGTGATAAACGCTTTGGTGCCCATCGCGTTGGGTCATGCAATGTCGATCGGTATCGTCGTACTTCTGGTAGGATTAGCCCAAAGAGTCCTGCCCGGGCTAATTTTACGTCAACTCTGCGTCGTTGTGCTGTTTACGTTTGGTCTCTATCGCCTCTTCCGCTTCCGTCACCCTCGTTGGGTAGGCATGCGGGTGGGTTTCCGAGACCTGACGGCCTGGTCTTTTTTGATGTCTTCGGCCCACGGTGCCGGGCTGATGCTTATGCCGATCCTCTTGAAGTGGCCTGTCCCGGAACATGCCCATCATCCTGGGACAGGCCCCTCCTCGCTGCCTCAGATAGCAAGTTCCCCGGGACTTTTGCTTGCAGCGGTTGGGATTCATACGTTCAGCCTTTTCCTGGTGACAGGCGTGGTTGCCCTGCTCGTTTACGAGAAGCTGGGCCTGGCAATTCTCCGTCAGGCCTGGTTCAATCTCGATCTTCTGTGGGCCCTTGCGCTATTGGTAGCGGGAATTACGATCCTGGTAGGGTAGTTCCCTTTTAGGGGAGACGCCTCGTTAAAGGAATCGTACAAAGCCCCTATGTTGGGCCGGCAGATTCTTGATGACCCCCGCGGAGGGGTTTAGGGGATAGCGGCGTGATCGGGTAAAATTCTTCAAGGGAGCGCCTAGGTTGCCCAGGCCTGCAAGGCTTCCTCCCAGAGAAAGACCCATCCATCTTGCAGCACCACCACTTTATGAAGACGCGCTTCATCTTCTGCCCCAAGGGTCGCCCGTTCCCCAGCCACGGCGGGAATCGCGCGATAGCCGGCTTGACGGAGCAGAGCGGCTCGCCGTCGAGCACGGTCTAAATCTTCCTGATCCACAACCGCAGAGATCTCTACGGCTAGCCACACTTCAGGTATTTCGGGACGATAACGGGGCTGGCCATTCACCAGTAGGTCTAACGATAGCATATCCTTAAACTCTTCAGGGGACAGATGGGTTTCCAGGGTTTCCTCCAAAGCCTGGAGCGGGATTACACGGAGTCGTCGTAGCAGGGGGCCGAAGTAGGCCATAGCCTTGTCGCGATAGGTCATTTCCAGCAGGCGACCTTTGAGGCCGCCCACGGTAGTATCTGTGCGCTGCTGGGCTTCAACCAGCGCACGTACCTGCTCGGCCAAGATGCCAACAATAGCCTCCAGGCGTTCCAACCGCTCTTCGGTGCGACGCTGGGCTTCGGCGAGGGCTACCAATTGTTCTTCGACGCGATCCAACCGCTCTTCGGCATGGCTCAGGCGTTCTTCGACGCGGCTCAGGCGTTCTTCAGCGCGACGTTGGGCTTCGGCGAGGGCTGCCAATTGTTCTTCGGTACGGCCCAGGCGTTCTTCGACGCGGCTCAGGCGTTCTTCAGCGCGACGTTGGGCTTCGGCCAGAGCCGCCAATTGTTCTTCGGTGCGGCCCAGGCGTTCTTCGGTGCGACGTTGGGCTTCGGCCAGAGCCGCCAATTGTTCTTCGGTGCGACGTTGGGCTTCAACCAGTTCTCGGACAAGGTCCGGCAGGGTCAGGAGATCCTCAGACAAAAGCAACCGACGTAACTCCGAACGCCATTCCGGATGTTCAGCGAGAAGTCGTACCAAATCCAGATAATCCTGGACGGTGAAAGCCATTAATAACCTCCTTCCCTTGTTAGCGCCTGATTAAAGACATTTTAACCACTTTTCAGTTTACTACCTCAGTATAAAACCTGTCAATGACATTATACCAATTTCTTATGGAGATGCTACCTGCCTTAGTATCACCTGTTGATCCGTAGCTCCGTTTTCTCGCTCCCAGGCTCTACCTGGGAATGCCTATCTAGGGCTCTGCCTCGCCTTATACCAATGCTTTATGAAGATAAAGCATTAAGACATGCAAAAAATAAGGCTAGGAAGTTAAAGACGGAATCTGGGATTAAGAGGGACAAATGAACAGATTTCCCCCCTGTGGTTCTAGTGCCTCGATCCTCTCCAAGAGTGCGTAGCCCAAGGGATCTTGGAGATCTTGCCAGAACCGCTCAAGGGGGTTCCGTAGGGGCGCAAGGCCTTGCGCCCAGGTAGGGGCGTACGGCCGTACGCCCCTACTCCCTACGGGGAAAGGGGGAAACGGGGAAGGGGGAAAGGGGGGAAACGGGGAAGATGGTGTTTTTTACGAGAATCTTTCTCAGCCTTTAGCAGCTCTTTGAGTTCAGAGGCGCTTTCATGGATTTCGGGTAGGTTCTTTTTCCTAAAGCCTTGCTCTTAACACGGAGGGTTGGAGGGTTATTAACTTATC